>VOFI01003298.1_pt1 | contig 41597 bp, 36 predicted proteins | sample 5384131 | NCBI WGS metagenome assembly VOFI01 (sample SAMN12384728, study PRJNA508395) | human gut metagenome | isolation source: healthy gut H | host: Homo sapiens | reverse complement strand
AATTCCCAATGTCCAGTCTTTATAACGCAAGGTAGTACTGAGTCCCCAGATCCAGTCCGGATATTCATTACCCATCACTGACTGATATTTACTTTGTACCGGATATCCGTTTTCATGGATAATATTTCCCTGGGGGTCACGTTCCCAATCGTAGATACCATACCAGTCCCAACGCTTGCCGGCAGCTACCCAAGGTTTCTGTGTAGAATATACAGGATCGACTTTCGCATAGAAATAGCGGTCACGGGCCCAGTTGGCATTCACTTCCCAATTCCAGTCTTTCGTCTGAATCAGAGAAGCAGTCAAAGAAACCTCCACTCCTCTACGAACCTGCTCTTCATCATAGTTCACCAATGTTTTAGTAAAACCGGACGAACCGCTGATAGTGGCTTCACGTGTCAGATTGTATTTCAGTTTATTGTAGTAAGAGATATCAAAACGCAAACGGTTGTCCCATACATTGAAGGCAGTACCGATTTCATAAGAACGTGCAGCGGTCGGTTCAAGCGTTGTACTGCGGATCATTTCCGGGTACACGGCTGTATTCATTCCATCCCACACATTCGTGCTTACACTGTAAGCCTGGTTCGTATCATAAATACCCAAGTCGCTCTTCGTTACTGTCCAGGCACCCCTGAGTTTCCAGAAGTTCAGCCATTCGGGCATCTTTAGTAACTGCGACATAATGATACTTCCCGATACAGCCGGATAAAAGTAAGAACGAGTCTCCGAAGGCAAAGTAGACGACCAGTCATTACGTGCCGTTACATCCACAAACACAGTACTCTTCCATGAAGCTGAGAATTTTCCATAAATAGAGTTTACCTGTTTCTGCTTGTATGAACTTGAAGAGGCAATTGGGTCAACCGATGCTTTTAATGAATAATATCCCGGAATACTCAATCCGTTACGGGTATTCGATGAAATAGCGTCATCATAATAATAGTAGATCGTACCTCCGACAAAACCGTCGATAGCAAAATCACCGAAGCTGTGATTGGCAGACAGCAAAGCGTCACCATTGAAACTGAATCCGGTGGATTTGGATGTATAGAAGTATCCGTTCTTGTCCCATCCGCCGCGGGCGCTCATTGCGTTTTTCTTTTCCGTACGGCTGGCATAAGCATCGGCACCGGCTCTCATCGAAAAGTTCAACCAAGGCATGATGTCATATTTACCGGACAAGTAAGTGTTTACTTTATCGTAGTCATTGGATGAAGTCATTTCATGAGCCAGATAATAAGGATTATCATACCACACATCGTTCATCCAGTTCTGCTCTTCGTCTTTCTTTCTCCAATAGTTTTTATAGTCGCGTACATCATAATCGGTACCCGTCCATACCAACAGGTTGTAGATGTATCCACCGCCACCATAGCCGGCTCCTTCTCCATTCGGATAGAAACGCTTGTTATAAATGGCACCACCTTCAAAACTCAGTTTGCCGAACTTCATATCCCCACCTACCGAGTAAGTAATCTTATTCAATCTCTGATTGGGATACTGTCCTTTATTATAAACATGCGACAGAGAAGAACGGAAGCTTCCATATTTACCGGTCTGGCTGATGCTGATGTTATTATTGGTAATGAAACCTGTCTCCAGGAAATTCTTAAAGTTGTCTTTACCTTTCGATACCAATGGCATCTCTTTCCATTCATAAGTATACGGATCATACTGTACAGCTGTACGGCCGATGTCCAGTTTATCACCCCAAACGAAGTCGGCAGCGGTATATTTACCTCCCTGACCGGTACTGTATCCATGTTGTACTTCCGGCAATACCAGATAACCGGCATTGAACATCGTACTGCTGTTTACCGAAATATTAAGTCCCTCCTGACTACCTTTCTTCGTAGTCACCATAATAGCTCCCCTGAACCTCCGCGGGGGCACCATACAGGGCCGATGCGGTAGCCCCTTCAACACGTCAACAGATTCGATATCGTCTGCTGCAATGTCATTCAGAGAGATATTGCTATATGGCACACCATCTACTACCAGCAATGGAGTTTCACCACGCAATTTGAGAGTTGGGGCTGTATTGAACTCCGTACTGTTGGTTACATTCAAACCGGCAACTTTACCAGTCAGTGAAGTAGCAATATTAACGGGCTTCACAGTAGACAGCTTACTTCCGCCCACTTTCTGAACGGCATATCCCAATGCCTTTTCTTCCCGCTTGATTCCCAAAGCAGTTACAACCACTTCGTCTATCATTTCAGCATCTTCCGCCATCTTAATTTTCAACATGGTTTTTCCGTTCACCGCCACTTCCTGCTGCTGATATCCGATAAAAGAGACGATCAGTACACCATTGGTAGGCACTTCCAATTTAAAGTTACCTTCCACATCCGTAATCGTTCCGGTTCCCTGAGCACCTTTCAATTTGATGTTAGCACCGATTATAGGCTCGCCTGCGGTATCTACGATAGTTCCCGAAACCAAAACCGTATTCTTTTTTTGTTGGGGAGATACCGCCAAAGACTGTACGTCAGCCTCTTTGCGTACATGAAGAGAAATATAATTATCTGCAAAATTATAAGAAATATTATTTTTTAGAGAGTACCTCTCTTAGTAAATCGGCCACTCTATGTGTTCCCTTCTTTACAGTTACCTGGCGAGAGGCATTGATTTCTGCATCACTATAGATAAACAGATAATCGGTTTGTTTTTCAATCTCCGCCATAAACTCCTTTAACGGAAGTTGATTTCGAGACATGTTTACCCTTGCATTTTGTGAGCTTACGCTGGCATGTGCCTGAAGAATAAGCAAAAATAACAGCAAGACTGTGCATTTCATAATTCGCAAGATTTGAATAATTTCACGTTGTTTAATTGCATAAGATAACAGCAATAAGTTTTTTTTCATACTTTGCAATGTAATAAGGTTAATACTTTGTTGTTTTTTTATTTGGCTCTGCCAAATGTGTTGACTTTATCGGGAGGGAAAGGTGTACCAGACCATTTCCTCCTTTTTTCATTTCAAACTGTTTTTTATATCATAGGCATCTGCTTTTAGTTAAGTATATCATTATATTTATCAATAAATAATTATTTCTTCTTCACTAACTATTTTATATTTGAAAGGCATAGCGCCTTGCAAGGCTTTTAATATACTCTCCAAAGAATCGCTTTGCCTGAATTTTCCGGAGATCCGCTGCGTCGCGTTGACTGACCGTTCTATTTTAATATTCACATCATTCCATAAAGCGACACTATTCAGTACTCTCCCGAACGGCTCGGACAGAAAACTGACAACTCCGTTCTTCAGATATTCTTCATTATCAAAGTCAGACTCCCTTCATCAACCGGTCTCCCCACAACACTGCCTTTTCTTTTTAGGCTGTAGAAACACTTCGTTCCTTATATCCGCCGGATCATAGATATGTACGCAACCTTCCACAAGATCGGTCTCAAACTCTTTACTATTTTTATAAGCCGATATATTGAATTTAGTTCCAAGTACTCGGATACGGTAACCTTTAGCCGAAACAACAAATGGCTTCTCGGGATTCTTTGCCACATCAAAATAGGTAGCACCGTCCAACTCTATTTTACGGTCCGTTTCATTGAAAGAGGCCGCAAAACGAAGACAACTACAGGGGCTTAGCCAGGCAATGGTTCCATCAGGCAATTCTATTTTTACACGCTGTCCCTTGGGAGCCGTAACTATGGTATAACTTTTTCCGAATTCCTCAGATAAATACAGCTTCGCAGCATAGAAAGTTCCTACCACTAATACCGCGAAAACAGCAGCATATTTCAAAGAAACCGTTAGCGCGCGCTTTAATCTTTTACGGAAAAGAAGTTGCATAAAATGCTGTTTCCCTTTACGGCTGGTCTCCGAATCATCCTGGCGGGAGAGTATTTGGGTCAACGCCACTACATTTTGCATCCGAAGAAATTCTTTCTTCAGAGCCTCATCACTTTCTATCCGGTCGAAGAGATCTTTTTTCTCTTCACAGGTCATCTCTCCTGCAAAATATTTATCTATCAGTTCACTCATTTTTGGGATATTCTATTAATAAGGCGTAATAGCTTTTAAAATCCACTAAAAAGAAAAAAGACTTTTTTTACGAAAACTTTTCCTTACCATGGTAAATCCCTATAAATCAATACTAAAAAGATTAAACACTTATATCTTTCCGTTTCTAAAATAATAAGAAAAAACCAAAGAACAAATGAGTTCTCGAACCCTCCCGGCTCCGATTGTTCATACTTTGATTGAAATAAAATCCATCCATAACCTAACTTACAATGAAGTTAAAATCGAATATAATCTCCATATACCGATGAAAGTACTTTAGAATCTACCTATAGAATTAATGTGAGTTATTCTACATAACCGACTCCGTATCAACAGAAGTTCAGAACGACCGGCACAGAAATTACCAAGAGAGTAAGCTAACTCCATAGCAAACATAGCACATTGTAAATAAGCACCTTACATCATTCTAAAGTATCTTTATCTCAGCCCGGGTATGCGGGACGAGACAAGAAACCGACCATTTTCACTAAAGATACTAAGAAAAACAAACTGCTTTAAATGGTATAAACGGATAGGATAACAGATATATCTATCTGCATATCAAGAATATACTCTGAATCGGACTTGCCAAATCGAGGATGGAAGATGAAAGATGAAGGTGGAAGATGGAAGATCGAAATGCATTTTTCGTATGAGAGACTGCAAGGCTCGTTTGAAAAGAAAACAGCTCCTGCACCGGATGCTGAATAATCAGAATACTTGGTGATATTGAATTCCACTAAAATTATTATTCATACCTTTGTGGATCGTATTACAAAGAACCCAATCATATATGCAAAAAAGACTTATACATTTATCCATTATCTTCTTTCTGCTATGTCCTGCCCTGGTAGTTGCGCAGAACAGTCCTCTTGAAACTCAACTCAAGAAAGCCATAGAAGGGAAAAAAGCCGAAATAGGAATTGCAGTCATTATCGACGGGCAAGATACGATAACAATCAATAATGATATTCATTATCCCATGATGAGTGTTTTCAAATTTCATCAGGCATTGGCATTGGCCGATTACATGCATCATCAAAAAGCAACCTTTGAAAACCCGGTTATTGATTAAAAGTCGGATTTAAAGCCGGACACCTATAGTCCGCTTCGAGAAACATACCCACAGGGAGGAATCGAAATGAGCATTGCCGATCTACTGAAATATACGCTTCAGCAAAGTGACAATAATGCCTGCGATATTCTTTTTTTTAATTATCAAGGTGGTCCGGATGCCGTGAATAAGTATCTTCATTCATTGGGAATTCGTGAATGTGCTGTCATCCATACAGAAAACGATATGCATGAGAATCTGGAGTTCTGTTACCAAAACTGGACTACTCCATTGGCAGCCGCCAAATTACTGGAAATATTTCGCAATGAAAACCTTTTTGACAAAGAATACAAGAATTTCATTTATCAAACAATGGTGGAATGTCAGACAGGACAAGACCGCCTGATTGCTCCACTGCTCGATAAAAAAGTAACAATGGGGCATAAAACCGGAACAGGCGACCGTAATGCGAAAGGGCAACAGATCGGTTGCAATGACATCGGGTTTATTCTTCTTCCCGACGGACATGCCTATAGCATAGCCGTCTTCGTGAAAGATTCCGAAGCAGATAACAGGGAAAACAGTGAGATTATCGCAGAAATTTCGCGCATCGTTTACGAATACGTAACGCAACAGATAGATTAACGCAAAGATATCAAAGAATACACCTCCGTTTACAATATCGATGCCCGATAACAAAACCGGCTACAGATACAACCGTTCACTATCACTATCGGTGACTTGAAAAATCCAGTATCTGTAGCCAGTTTGTAAAATCAGCTTTGTTTGTGCAACCTTTTGTTTCTACACATCCTCAAAGCATTGGTCCTATTTCTTTTTAGACTTCTTAATCTTTTGTGCAGGCACTCCTTCGAAAGTCATCTTTACAGGATTAATAAATCCATCCTTATCAAACGTCATTTTATCAATGCATGTCACACGATGATCGCGTGCATTATCATTCAGTGGACGACGATGATAGACTATATAATAATCATCTGTTCCGGGAGCATGCAGTAATGAATGATGACCGGCACTGGTAGCTACCGAAGGATCTTGTTGCAGAATCTTAGCTACCCGTTTAAAAGGTCCGAACGGAGAATCGGAAATAGCATAAGCTACAGAGTAATCGGGACCTCCCCAACCACCTTCACTCCACATAAAATAATATTTACCGTCTTTCTTGAACATAAACGGACCTTCAACATAGTTCTCCGGAGTCACTTCTTTATAGACAGTGCCATCTTCAAAAAGGAACGAGCCCTGTAAAATCATCGTTCAACTGTACAACATTGCAATGCCCCCAACCACCATAATACATATAATAATGTCCATTATCATTGTATACAAACTGATCGATCGGTTGCGCTCCATTCACTATTTCATTAATCAACGGCTTACCCAATAAATCTTTATAAGGTCCTTCAGGACGATCGCTAACCGCTACGCCAATACCGCCAATCTCTCCTTCATGAACGTCATTCGCTCCAAAGAAGATATAATATTTCCCATTCTTTCTGATTACCGAAGGAGCCCACATCGCTTTCTTAGCCCATTTTACGGCAGTAGTGTCCAAAACTGAAGCATGTTTCGTCCAATTCACAAGATCTTTGGAAGAGAAACAATCGAAAAAAAGTCTGATTTTCGTAAAGATCACTCCAAGTTGGAAAAATCCAATAAGTATCATCATAAATGATGCCTTCCGGATCAGCATACCATCCTTGAAATACAGGGTTCCCACTTGCGGCTTTATGAGAAGCCACTTTCTTTTGCTGAGCAAAGCAGCAAGCACCGACTGTCAACAGAGCGATGCAAATAACTAAGTGTTTCATTGTTGTGTTTTGAATATAAAAATAAATAATGATTTGACAAAAATAGGGAATATTTCTCAGATAATGAAAACAAAGAGGGGAAAGTAGTCTTTCAAGTCTTCTTTTAATTTACGCAACGCTATGACAATCTGATTTTCAACCGTATTTGGAGAAACATTCAACTTTTCAGCTATCTCTTTATAACGGAGATTTTGCAAACGGCTCATAATAAATATTTCACGGCACCTCTCCGGTAAACGATTGATGGCATTATTCAGTATTTCTTCAATATCGGCATCCGAAAGACGATCATTATCAAATGCTTCCAATGAGTACAGTTTCAATTGAAGTTCTCTGTTCTCTATTTCCGAAAGCGAACCTTTACGAACTTCACGGACCATCTCCTTACGAAAATAGTCTATACAACGATTTTTTGCTAACGTAAACAGATAGGCATTCAGATTCTGAAGAGTCTCAATGATATCTCTGTGTTCCCACAAATAAATAAAGATTTCTTGGACAATATTCTCCGATTCATCTTCCGAAATCAGATACGTCCTGGTAAAACGCAGCAACTTCGGAAAATAAATATCATAAATTTCAGAGAAACCGTCTTTTTTCATACTATTATCCTGTTGTAAGCTAAAGAAGCGATATTTATTACACAGGTTGCAAAGATATAAAAAAGATTTAAAATTCATTATTACTAATTTATGAATATTACTCTTATCTTTGTGAAAAACTAACATAAATACAACATGAAACATTTAACAGTCTATTTTTTATTGGCATTGCAAGGAGTTCTGTTCAGTTTTTCGCTTTCGGCCGCAACTCCCCAAAATGCAATAGCCTATCATGATGGTAACGTGCGTTTTAGCGTCCTTACAGATGGGGTAATCCGTATGGAGTGGAGTCCTTCGGGTTCGTTTACCGACGATCCCTCTTTTGTAGCAATCCACCGCAATCTACCTGTTCCCAAGTACACAGTACAAAATAAAAATGCTACGGTAGTGATCAGTACCGCCCGAATGAAACTAAAATATAAGAAAGGTCAAGGCCCCTTTACGAAAGATAATTTAACGATCACATCAGCTAAAGGGATGTTCCCCTTTCAATGGACACCCGGAACAATACAAAAAGGAAATTTGAAAGGGACAGACCGTACATTGGATGGTTTTGAAGGAGACCACAATATATACAGCCACCAAGATATGAAGCTAGAAGACGGTCTTCTATCGACAGACGGATGGACCTTGATTGATGATTCAAAGAATTTCTTATTTGACAATTCGGAATGGGCCTGGGTAAAAGAACGTGAACACAAAGACGGACAAGACTGGTATTTTATGGCTTACGGGCATGATTATAAAGCTGCATTGAAAGACTATACTCTTTTTGCCGGTAAAGTGCCTCTTCCACCCCGTTATGCATTCGGTTATTGGTGGTCAAGATATTGGAGCTACTCAGACAAAGAAATGCGCCAATTAGTAGATAATTTCCACACTTATAATATCCCCTTGGATGTATTGGTAGTAGACATGGACTGGCATTATACCGATCCGGGCTTCGGCGGATGGACAGGCTGGACTTGGAACCGCAGGCTATTTCCCGATCCCGCCAAATTTCTGGGTTATCTGAAAAGCAATGACCTGAAAATCACACTAAACCTGCATCCTGCCGATGGTGTAGCTCCATATGAAGAAAAATATCCGGAAATGGCACAATGGATGGGAGTAGATACAGCTAAACAGGAACGTATTCCCTGGGTGGTTTCGGACAAACGCTTTATAAACGGTATGTTCAACAAGGTACTCCGCCCGATGGAAAAACAGGGAGTGGACTTCTGGTGGCTCGATTGGCAACAATGGATGTATGATAAAAAAGTAGACAGCCTCAGCAATACCTGGTGGATCAATTATGTTTTCTTCTCAGACATGGAACGCAACCGTGACACTCGCCCGATGCTCTACCACCGCTGGGGAGGACTGGGCAATCACCGCTATCAGATTGGCTTCTCGGGAGATGCCGTCATCTCTTGGAAATCACTCGAATTCCAACCTTACTTTACCAACTGCGCTTCCAATGTGCTATACGGCTACTGGAGTCATGACATCGGAGGCCACATGTTCAAGGTAGGAGACAAAGAAATACTCGACCCGGAACTCTTTACCCGTTGGATGCAATATGGTGCCTTAACACCTGTAATGCGCACACACTCTACAAAGAATCCTGTTCTAAATAAAGAATTATGGAATTTCAAGGGAGATTATTTCGAAGCATTACGCAACTCCATTCTATTCCGTTATCAACTGGCTCCTTATATCTATACAATGGCGCGTGAAACTTATGACAACGGTATTTCTATCTGTCGTCCAATGTACTATGATTATCCGGAAGCCAAAGAGGCATACGATTTCAAGAGTGAATACATGTTTGGCGATCAAATTCTGGTAGCACCTATCACCACCCCCATGCAGAACGGACTTTCTACTGTAAAGGTATGGTTACCCGAAGGAAACGACTGGTTTGAATGGACCACCGGAACCCTATTGAAAGGCGGACAGATAATAGAACGTTCGTTTACCCTAACCGAATATCCGGTTTACGTAAAAGCCGGTTCCGTACTGCCACTTCACAACCGTGTGAAGAATCTTAATAGTAATAGCGAAGAGATTATCGTAAACATATTCCCTGGAGAAAATGGTTCATTTACCTTTTATGAAGATAATGGTAATGATAAATATTATGCCAATGAATATGCTCGTACCCGGATGTACACTGAACGGAAAGAGAACCACTTAACTGTAACGGTAGGTCCGCCAAGGTAAGTATCGCAATATGCCAACCGACCGCCAATTTAAAATCAAAGTTTTGGGTTCTGCCATTCCGGAGACAATCACTATTAATGGTAATAGAGCTGAATATGAGTACATCGGCGATGAATTAGCCTTATTGATCACCATCCCTCAAACAGCATGTGATCAGGAAAAAACAATAGAAATCCAATACTCGACCTCCATTCCGGAATTAAACGACGGTATCGTTTCACAGTTCAAACGATTCAGCAAAGCAATCACTGCTTTAAAATACCGGGACGCCGGAATTGTATTGACGCCTGCTATGGGAGCAACCGAAGCTACCAGCATTGCATTAACCTACTCGCCGGAACGTTTTAACGAACTGATAGAAACGTTTAAAAGAAACTACAGTCAAATGCCGGAGATGCTCAAAGAACAGAAACTGAACGAAGCCAATAGCCAATGGTTTATGAAGGCAATCGGCTGGAAGAAATAATAATATCACCAATATCGTCGGCAGGATGTATTTCTGTCGACGATATATACAAATTACATGTTTCACCAGACTGCACTTTACGCACTGCCTATAATTCACATCATAATGTATACCTTAAAACCAATTCATCACAGAGAAACACAAAATTTCCGGTAAGTTTACCTATTATTTCCACTCTCCATCCCCCTTGTGGTAAATCACATTGGGGCTATTTCTTTCCCAAACGGCTAATTTACCGGATGAATTCGGATAAAAGATCAAATTCTTTTCAAAAAAACATTTATAGAACCTATTATATTCAAGTAATATCAATATCTTTGATAGAAATAGATATTACCTATTTACGGATTGAAATTATCTATTTGACAGGTAAATGATTTAGCTCTACATTTGTCGGGTAATAACACGGAAGAAGGGCTGTAAAAGACTCCACATCATTGAAAGCTTTGTTTCCGATAAAATCAAAATTATATGGAAAATAAAAAACTCACAGCAGCTAATGGTCGTCCTATCGCCGACAACCAAAACAGCCAGACAGCAGGACCTCGCGGGCCTATTATGTTACAAGACCCATGGTTGATTGAAAAACTTGCTCATTTCGACCGTGAAGTTATCCCTGAACGCCGTATGCGTGCCAAAGGCTCCGGAGCTTACGGTACATTTACCGTCACACATGATATCACAAAGTACACCCGTGCTGCTATTTTCAGTAAAGTCGGAAAACAAACAGAATGTTTTGTCCGTTTCTCCACCGTAGCCGGAGAACGTGGAGCTGCTGATGCAGAACGTGACATCCGTGGTTTTGCTATGAAATTCTATACGGAAGAAGGTAACTGGGATTTGGTAGGTAACAATACTCCCGTCTTCTTCTTACGCGACCCGCTAAAATTTCCTGATTTAAATCATGCTGTAAAACGCGATCCACGCAACAACATGCGTAGCGCTAACAATAATTGGGATTTCTGGACCCTGTTACCCGAGGCTCTTCATCAGGTAACTATCACCATGAGTCCGCGTGGTATTCCTTATTCATATCGCCACATGCACGGATTCGGCAGTCATACTTACAGTTTCCTAAACGCAGAAAACAAACGAATTTGGGTTAAGTTTCATCTAAAGACTATGCAGGGCATTAAAAACCTGACTGATCAGGAAGCTGAAGCAATCATCGCCAAAGATCGTGAATCGCATCAACGTGACCTATACGAAAGCATCGAACGGGGTGATTTCCCAAAATGGAAGTTCCAGATTCAGTTGATGACTGAAGAAGAAGCAAATAACTATCGTATCAATCCGTTCGACCTTACCAAGGTTTGGCCACACAAAGATTTCCCATTGCAAGATGTAGGTATTCTTGAATTGAACCGTAATCCGGAAAACTATTTTGCAGAAGTAGAACAATCGGCTTTCAATCCGATGAATATTGTTGAAGGTATCGGCTTCTCTCCCGACAAGATGTTGCAAGGACGATTATTTTCTTATGGTGATGCACAACGTTACCGATTGGGTGTAAACTCAGAGCAGATACCGGTAAACAAGCCACGTTGTCCGTTCCACGCTTTCCATCGTGACGGAGCAATGCGAGTGGACGGAAACTATGGTTCAGCCAAAGGTTATGAACCGAATAGTTATGGCGAATGGCAAGACTCGCCTGAGAAAAAAGAACCGCCTTTAAAAGTTCACGGAGATGTATTCAACTATAACGAACGTGAATATGATGACGATTACTACAGTCAGCCGGGTGATTTGTTCCGACTGATGCCTGCGGATGAACAACAATTATTGTTTGAAAATACCGCACGCGCCATGGGTGACGCAGAATTGTTCATCAAACAACGGCATGTACGCAACTGCTACAAAGCTGATCCGGCTTATGGCACAGGAGTAGCTCAAGCATTAGGTATTGATCTGGAAGAAGCCTTGAAAGAATAATCTAACTTCTTCGATATGCGCCTCAAATGTGATTCTGTTACATTTGAGGCGCATTTATATAAAGAAAGAACACAATCTCACTATAATTTATCCTTATCACAACGCCTTCCACAATTTCTGAAAATCACTATATTTACCATAGCACACCAATACGTCATCCGGACGTATCTTGGCATCCTCCGGCAATTCGTTTACAACCTTGTGCTCCACCAAAGAAATGCCCAGGCAATTCTTGATCGTATTGGAACGCTTCAATCCGATCAACTTCAAATTGAATTCTTCATCTAAATTCAACTCGTTAACAAAATAGCCGACAAACTTCTCGGGAACATTGAACTTAACCACATAATATTCCGAGTCTACCCGAAAGGTTTCCATCTTTGTACCAAAATCCAATAGCTGCACCAAACTTCGAGCCGCGTCTTCCTCCGGAGTCAAAATCTTCTCCAACCCAAAAGCCTCAAGTACCGCTTTGTGAACCCCGTCAATGGCACGTGCATAAATATGCTTTACCTGCTTTTGCTTCAACATAGCCACCACACGAATTGAAGCTCCGAAATTTTCACCGATAGCGACAATCACCATATCAATAATGTTATCACTCGGATAACGGTATTTTGTATTCTTTTTCTGTTTGATAATTCCCAGCATTAACGTTATCAAGCCCACACGCCCGATAAACATCAACAACGCCACTAACAATTTACTTGCATCACATAAATTAGGTGTCAGATTCAGACTAGAACCTACCGTACTAAGCGCCGACACACATTCGAAAGTCAATGCCATTAGAGAGGCTTGCGGTTCCAGTATACTTAATATAAAGATAAAAAGAAACAGTACGCCCAACGACATAACCACTGTCGCATTAGAACGACGGATAGAATCATGAGAAAGTTCCCTTCCGAATACCTCCACCCGTTCCGAGCCACGCAACACGGCCACAAGATTCAGGACAACCACTGCAAAAGCATTCACTTTCACCCCACCGGCAGTAGATTGAGCACCACCACCAATCCACATCAGCACTAAATAGACCAACAAAGTCTGTACACTCAAAGAAGCTAAATCAACACTGCTGAAACCAGCCGTCCTCGGACAAGTAGCATTGAAGAAAGCCTGCGTCCACTTATCTGCAACAGGCATACCGGCAAACGAAGCATTCCACTCAAAAGCGGCAATCGCCAATGTACCGGTTACCAAAAGCAGAAATGTCATAATCAACACAATCCTCGTATTCAGATTATACAAATGCGACACCTTATGCCTTTCTAACTTGCGCGTACGTACAAACTTCCAGAAATGACGCAAATGATACAGTACAATATCTTTGAAATTAACCAGAATAGGAAAACCGATACCTCCCAGAATAATCAGAAAAGAGACGGAAATAAACAGCCAGTTATGGTTGGTCATTACCATAGAGTTTCCCAAATTACCGGAAAGTGTAGAGAAACCTGCATTACAAAAAGCGGAAATAGAATGGAAAGCAGCAAAAGCCAGTTCGCCTTCCAAAGTCATTCCAAGTGTTCCGTGGATGCTGAACCAGATAGAAATCATGCCGATACCTTCAATCACCAATGTAAATCCCAAGATATATAATAACGTGGACAATAAGGAGCCCAGCGAATTGGAACTTACCATATCACGTACCACTAACTGATTGTACAGAGAAGTATTTCCCATGAAGAACATAGCGAAGAAACTGGTCAGAGTCATGACTCCCAATCCGCCGATCTGAATCAGCAATATGATCACTGTCAGTCCCGCCGGAGTAAAGGTAGCAGATACATCAACGGGCACCAGCCCTGTTACACACATACCGCACTGGTAGAAGTAAACAGTGCATCGACCCACGATAATGTAACACCGTCTACTGTACAACGAGGCAACATCAACAATCCCGCTCCGATTAAAATAATCACCAGAAAGCTGGCAGCCAAAATCAGAGAAGGATTTGTCCGCCTTCCTAAAACGTACCAATCCGTTCGATAAATTCAAAAGAGAAAAAGAAAAAAGTAACAAGGACAATGTGATAAAAGTTCCGTGTCCAGAAACTCCCACAATGCAGGATCGCCCCTTCTTCTTCCGGACGATGGAAAATGACCGGTATCAGAGTCAGATATAGCAACCGCTCAAAATCCAGGCCAACCGCCGGTATTGTTTCTTTGTACTTCTATATTCAAGTGAGATATGAAGAGTCACATCAACCAGAAAAATAATCCATACAGCCTTATACAGGACCTGAATTTTCGCCACTTCATCAACCGATAGCGGAAAGCCATGTTCGTAAATCACTCCGACGATCAACAACAAAGACGCCAGATAAGTAAGTGCTTCTACTAAACCCAATAAGATACGTACATAAGGTTTCAGTAGTTTGTTCTGATACAACAAAAACTTATGATAAATCTTCATATCGCATTTTTTATATAATGCCGTGCAAACTTAACTAAAATAACAATCGAATACGATTCTTTGTTGCTGAAATCATACGAATATTAAAAATTAGGCTTACATTTGGCAACGGAAAACTAAAATAACCACAATATTATGAGTGACAAGAGAAAAAGGTACATGCTGCCTGAAGAAGAAATCCCACACTACTGGTACAATATACAGGCCGACATGGTCAATAAGCCAATGCCTCCTTTGCACCCGGGAACAAAACAGCCGCTGAAGCGGAAGACCTGTATCCTATCTTCGCTAAAGAACTGTGCCGTCAGGAACTTAACCAGACCGATGCATGGATCGAAATACCGGAAGAAGTGCGTGAAATGTACAAGTACTATCGCAGCACTCCGCTGGTTCGTGCTTATGGTTTGGAAAAAGCACTCGGCACTCCGGCTCATATCTATTTTAAGAATGAAAGTGTCAGCCCGATGGGTTCACACAAATTAAATTCCGCCATCCCTCAAGCTTATTATTGCAAAAAAGAAGGCGTACAAAACGTAACAACTGAAACCGGAGCAGGACAATGGGGAGCCGCTCTTTCTTATGCAGCCAAAGTTTTCGGACTCGAAGCTGCCGTTTATCAGGTGAAAATCAGCTACGAACAGAAGCCTTACCGCCGCAGTATCATGCAGACTTACGGTGCCCAGGTGACCCCATCCCCTTCAATGTCAACCCGTGCAGGAAAAGATATCCTGACTGCACACCCCAATCATCAGGGATCATTAGGGACCGCCATCTCCGAGGCAATCGAACTGGCACAAACCACTCCTAACTGCAAATATACACTCGGTTCCGTACTTAGCCATGTTACCCTTCATCAGACAATTATCGGTCTGGAAGCGGAAAAACAGATGGAAATGGCTGGCGAATATCCTGATATGGTGATTGCCTGCTTTGGTGGCGGCTCCAACTTCGGTGGTATCGCATTCCCTTTCATGCGTCATAACATACTGGAAGGCAAGAAGACCCCGTTTCTTGCTGCCGAACCCGCCTCTTGGCCGAAACTTACACGCGGCAAGTTCCAGTATGACTTCGGTGATGAAGCCGGATATACTCCACTGTTGCCGATGTTCACATTAGGACATAACTTTGCCCCGGCCAATATCCATGCAGGCGGACTTCGTTATCACGGTGCCGGAGTAATCGTTTCGCAACTCCTGAAAGACAAACTGATGGAAGCAGTAGATATCAGTCAGTTGGAATCATTCGAAGCAGGATGCCTGTTCGCACAAGTTGAGGGAATCATCCCTGCTCCGGAATCATGTCACGCCATTGCAGCCACCATCCGTGAAGCCAATAAGTGCAAAGAAAGCGGAGAAGAGAAAGTAATACTGTTCAATCTGTCCGGCCACGGACTGATCGATATGGCTTCATATGACAAATATCTGTCCGGCGACTTGGTAAACTATTCGCTTACAGACGATGATATCCAAAAGAATCTGGACGAAATAGGAAACTTAGCTTAATCATTAAGACCATCTGAGCTTTTGCCCCATAACAATATATGTAATGAGTGATTACATATATTGTTATGGGGCAAAACATATATTGTTATGGAAATGTTATCTTTGCAGACAAATCAAAGAAAAAATTATGAAATATATCGGAGCACATGTCAGTGCATCGGGAGGAGTAGAGTTTGCTCCTGTTAATGCACATGAGATCGGGGCCAATGCGTTCGCCCTCTTCACAAAAAATCAACGCCAGTGGGTCAGTAAGCCTCTAACTGAAGATAGTATTCGTCTATTCAAAGAAAATTGTGAGAAGTTCGGTTTTGCCCCCGAATACATTCTCCCACATGACAGTTATCTGATCAATCTGGGACATCCTGAGGAAGAAGGATTAACTAAAAGTAGGGCTGCTTTCCTTGACGAAATGCAACGCTGCGAACAACTGGGATTAAAATTACTGAACTTCCATCCGGGAAGCCATCTCAACAAGATATCGGTAGAGGAATGTCTGGACCGAATTGCAGAAAGTATCAATCTGGCTTTGGAAAAGACCAAAGGAGTAACCGCTGTTATTGAAAACACGGCAGGACAGGGAAGTAACCTGGGAAATGAATTCTGGCAGTTGAAATACATCATCGACCGCGTGGAAGATAAAAGCCGTGTAGGAGTGTGCCTGGACACCTGCCACACCTTTACAGCCGGTTATGACTTTCTGAATGATTATGATGACGTATTCGGAGAATTCGGTGAAGTGGTCGGATTTGAATATCTGCGGGGAATGCATCTCAACGATTCAAAAAAAGAATTGGGAAGTCGTGTAGACCGTCACGACAGCATCGGTAAGGGATTAATCGGTTTCGCTTTCTTTGAGAAGCTAATGAAAGATCCCCGTTTCGACAACATGCCGTTGATTCTGGAGACTATCGACGAAACACTGTGGCCCGAAGAAATAGCCTGGCTGAGAGAACAAACTCAATAAATATTGGCCATACTTACCAAAGGCTCGTATAATTTTTCAATATCTTGTGCATCCATCTCGATCTGCACCTGATCCCCCGGAACAAGTTTCTGCTTTGCCGGGGGTATATCTTTCCTGTCCCGGTGTATATTGATAATTTCACAACGTTCCGGCAACTGTATTTCATTGACTGTTTTCCCATCAAAATACGAACCACTCATCACTTCCACAGAGAGTGTATAACGTTTCTCTTCCTGAAATTCAGGAGAATTAATCATATCATCATAAAGTGTCACATTAAACGGTTGTATCTGCAACATTTCCGTAAAGTAATAGGTCAGTCCACCCACGACGATAGAAGGATAGAAAACTTCCAAATGTCCGGTGATTTCCGTAATCAAGACAATGGCTGTCAGAGGAGTCCTGATCACAGCAACTAGAAAGGCAGACATACATATCAACATAACATAACTGATATTTTCGTATCCGATGATCCCCTGACGTACCAGAATCAAAGCAACTATCTGCCCGATCAACCCTCCGGTAACCAAAGTGGGAATGAAACTTCCTCCCGGCAATCCGGATGAAAATGAAAGTACGCTAAAAACAAAGTGCAGAATCATCATCCCCACAATCCACATAATATGAGTATCGGCATGCATCGCCTGTCCCAACAAGAATTGCTCACCTCCACCGGTTAAATTCACCTCAGTAAGCGATATTAAGTAAGCTATAAACAAGAGATAGAGCATCTTAACATAGGCCGGATGCTTGATTGCGGGATAAAGTCGCTTAAACCAAACAGTAATAACCGAATAAATCTTACCGGATACGGAAATCACTGCAGCCAATAATAAGAACAGTTTAACTTGTGAAAAGAAAGTCAGTCCGGGAGAAATGGCATCAATCTGAAAATAAGGATTGATAGGAAAAATCATACTTGCCACACCTCCGGCCACCACTCCCGCAAGCAAAGTAGTTATAGCAGTCTTGGGGGCATCAAAACGTTCGATAGACTCAATAACCAGTAAAGATGAAGCCAAAGGAGCGGCAAAAGCAGCAGCCAACCCGGCACCGGCACCGGCTGCCAGCAGTTGTTTTCGTTCACCGGCCAATACTCTTCCCCACTTCGATACAAGACATCCCACATAAGAACCTATCTGGACGGAAGGTCCTTCACGCCCTAAAGACAATCCCGCACTCAAAGCCAGCACTCCTCCCACAAATTTAGACACCAATTCAATAAAAGGATGTTTGTAAGAGATACGTCCATTAATAACCCCACGGGTTTGAGGGATGCCCCCACCGGTGATTAAAGGCATTTTTTTCACCAGCCACATAACAAACAAAAGTATTCCCCATAAGGACAAGAAAATAGGAATATGCCAATACCAATGTGGATGTGAATCAAAAAAATCTCTACGGGTATTGAAAAACAATTGTAGCAGATAATGATAAGGAACAGCAACCAGTCCTGTCAACAGTCCTACGAATATACTGACAAAATAAAGACGAGCATCTATCAGCTTCAGCTTCCATACCCGCCATTTCCTCATATCCTTTAAATCATCTGATTTCCCAAACATATCTCTGTCCGTTATACCGTTGCAGTGTACAACAACTAAGAGATAGCTTGGTTTCAAACGAAGAGTTAAAATTGGTTCAAACGAAAAAAGGCCGTCACAAGCACTTGTCTTGTAACGGCCTTTTGTATGTAGACCTATTGATAATCGGGCTTACTTCACTTCCTCAAATATAACATATACTGATTATAAGTAATTTATAAATCTATGGTACAAATATAGGTTATTTAATGAGTGTGCATTGAATAGGTAAGCATAGAAAGCATAAAAAGAGCCTTCAACTTGCCGAAAGAAAATTTATATTTATTTAACTATCCATTTCTTATTTGCAGATGTTTTCATTTTCTCATCGGTATTTTCTCTTGTTATGCTCTTGTTTGCACAAACGCCATAAAATGAAGTTGTTGCCTCTTTGCTGCTTATTTTTGCCTTTCGTTTTTTACGGAAATACATTATACCTTTGCAAGACAACCATAGATAAAAATAGTTATGAAGCAAAGGCAACATATATTCCAATCATGGGTAATAGAAGTAATAACGGTACTTCTGGCATCCACAATATCATTTCCTATAAGTGATGCTTTGGGCGTGCGGTTAAGCATTCTCCCTTTTGTCATGGTAGCTTGTTATGTTGCTCTAAAACTCATTTACCATTTATACCTCTCTCTGTCGGCACATATAATATCTCTTGCTTCTTTAGTCCGCCACAAGCCTACGCAATCTGACCGACAAAGTAAAGATGATTGCGCTTTTACAACTGCTATATCTATGGTTGGCAATGATAACATTCAAATGAAACGGATGGAGTTGTTTCATTACGAGTATCAGCATGAGGAGTGGCAATATCTCCAACAGAAAGAAAGAGAAGAAGATGAAAAGCTACAAGCCGTATTGCAATATACCCGAAATATATTCAAGCAGTTTGACTTTAGCGAAGAAGAAATCTTCCAAATCTGCGAATGCGTTAGATACTTTGTATCCAATCGGCAAGCTCTTAGTGTAAACATCCACATCAAACGACGCACTACTGTTACTCAAATTTCACTAAAGAACTTCGCTTGGAACATTGCTTTTCAATACAACATCAGCCGGGATGTTACAGCGCAATTTGTTATGCATACATTTCATGAATGGTTTGCCAATTCCACTATTGATACAGTCAGAAAGAACTTGCGTACAACAACGGGAAAACATAAGATTAATATTGATGAGAATATCATTTCTATTGTTCGTAATTCATAACTCGCTAGGCTCTAAATCAGTTATATAACATTAAATATTTGATTACATGATATATTTATCGTGTAAAATCACTATATTTGCATCAAAAGCATTATATTGGCAATATGGAAGATTTGAATCAATTAAAGCTCGTATTGGTTAAAAAGAAAAGAACCAACAAATGGTTGGCAGAACAGTTGGGTGTGAACCAAACAACGGTTTCCAAGTGGTGCACCAATACAACCCAGCCTGACTTGGCAACGCTAAAACGCATATCGGAGTTGTTGGAGGTTAGTGTGAGCGAAATTATCAACTTTGAATAGGATGTACGATTATGGGCAATAACAAATTTAATGAGAATACCAGAGTACAAGTTCCAGCAGCACTCCATCTGTGCAAGTTGGGATATACTTATTTGGATAACATCTGTGCCTATGACACAAAGACAAACATCTTGATTGACGTTTTCTTGAATGCAGTAAAACGCCTTAACCCCGGATTGTCAGGCTCAGAGGCATCACTATTGTATGCCAAAATCGTGAATATTGCCAATAACGATGATTTGGGACGTGAGTTTTACCAGTTGCTTTCAGCAAATAGCGGCATGAAACTTATTGATTTTGAAAATCCCGAAAACAACGATTGGCATGTAACTACGGAATTCACTTGTGAGAATGAAGACACCGAAGATGAATTTCGTCCAGACATTACATGTTTTGTAAATGGTCTTCCACTTGCATTCATTGAGGTCAAGAAGCCGAACAATCGTGAAGGTATTTTGGCGGAAAGGGAGCGCATCAACAAACGAATGAGTAAGTCTTGCTTCCGCCGCTTCTTTAACATCACCCAACTGATGATTTTCTCCAACAACCAAGAGTATGACACTGATAGTCGCGTGCCTATACAAGGGGCATTTTATTGCTGCGCGGCTAAGGAGAAGGCATTTTCAACGTGTTCCGTGAGGAGGACAAACGGTATGTATCAGATTATCCTTATCGAATTATAACCGATGAAATAGAGAATAGAGTATTGAAGCACCGCAACTGCGTGGTCATTAAAAACTTGCAAGAATACCAAACCAATAAAGCTGTAACCACGCCGACAAATCGCATCATTACTTCCATGTTAAGCAAGGAGAGATTTTTATTCTTGCTACGTTATGGGTTCGCATACGTGGAACGCAAAATCGAATTGGATGACGGCACACAGGGTACTCAATTGCAAAAGCATGTGATGCGCTATCAGCAGTTATTCGCTTCGTATGCCATCCGCAACGCTTTATCAAAAGGCGTGAAAAGCGGCATCATTTGGCATACGCAAGGCAGCGGAAAGACCGCACTCGCCTATTACAGTGTGAAAAGTCTAACTGACTATTTCGCACAACGGAATGTGGTAGCAAAGTTCTATTTCATAGTTGACCGCATCGACTTGATGGAGCAAGCAACGGATGAATTTGCTGCCCGTGGTCTAGTTGTCCACAATGCCAAAAGTCGTAAGGAGTTAATGGATGACATAGCAAGCAGAGAAGTAACAAGCAATGATGAGGGAAAGCCTGAAATTATGGTGGTTAATATCCAAAAGTTCAAAGAAGACAAGGCCAAAGTGACGGTGGATGATAGTTACAGCACCAATCTACAGCGTATCTTCTTCGTTGATGAAGCGCACCGAGGGTATAACCCACAAGGCAGTTTCTTGGCAAATCTTTTGGAAGCAGACCAAAGCGCAGTCAAAATAGCATTAACAGGAACGCCGTTACTAAAAGAGGAACGCGAATCGTGGCGAGTGTTCGGCGACTACATCCATACTTATTATTACGACAAGTCCATTGCCGATGGCTACACTTGCAAACTGATGCGTGAGCCTGTCGAAACTGTCTATAAGGAGAAGATTGAAAACATCCTCGATCAGCTGGCCGGTAATGTGGAAGTTAAGAAGTCCGACATCGACCGTAATCAAATTATGGAACATGAAAGCTACTTGAATGCTCTGTTGGACTATATCATATCTGACTTCCGCCGCTTCCGAAAAGAACAAAATGATGAAACAGTGGGCGCAATGATAGTATGTCGAACAAACCCACAAGCAAGAGAACTATATCGTCTTTGGCAGGAACGCTTCAACATTGCAAGTAAGGTTAGCCAACACCAAGAGCAACAAATGTATATGGCGGCAGAACCGATGCTCCAATATGGGAACTACAAACCACTTACTGCATCACTCATACTACATGACGAGGGTGACAAGCAGGAACGCAAGGAGTATATCGAAGGTTTCAAGAAGTTGCAAGAGATAGATGTCCTCATTGTCAACAAAATGCTTCTTACTGGCTTTGACGCACCACGTTTGAAAAAATTGTATTTGGGTCGCTCTCTCGATGGACATGATTTGCTGCAAGCCCTTACAAGGGTAAACCGCCCTTATCATGATTTCAAGTATGGCTATGTCGTGGACTTTGTAGATATCAAAGAAAATTTTGATGCAACCAATGACCGTTATCTGCGAGAACTTAACCGCACTTCGGATGAGTCGGATAACACATACCGAAAATATTGCCAACGATATATTGGTCAGCAAAGAGGATGTAGAAACTAAGATAAAAGAAATAAAGAGTGTACTTTTTTAATTTCACCATTGATGATGTAGAGGAGTTCCGCAAACAAATAGACGAGATTGAGAATAAGGACAGCTTGTATAAGTTGCGTAACACGCTCACAGATGCCAAAGCTATCATCAATCAAGTACGTTCTTTTGGTGATGAAGAAACCAAAGAAAAACTTGCTTCACTCCCTATGGGAAGAATATCCTCTCTTATCACAGAGGTCACCCACCGCATTGAGCGCATCAATCTTTTTGAAAGCACAGAGCACATGGCTGATGTTTCCGGCATTATCAATGTGGCTCTTTCGGAATTAGAATTTGAATTCAAGAAAGGAATACCCGAAGAGTTGCGGATTGTTGTCAATGACATCCGGGAACGTCAGCGAGCGGGTACAGGCAGAGTTTGAGGCGAACTTCGATACTAAAGAAGAAAGGTATGTTATCCTCGCCGATGAGTTCCGTGAGTATTTTCGCAAGAAAGGATTTGTGCCACAAAGCACCGAGGATGCCAAGGCAAGCATTCAATATATGGACGAGGTGATGAAGAAGATACGCGAAATCAACCGCCGCAATAATATCCTCAAACGCAAGTATAAGGGGGATGAGCGTTTTGTCCGTATTCATAAGCGCATTGAGGAACAGAACCAAAAGCGTGAACGTCCCATCATATCGGCACACGAATACGAGATAGCCGAGAACTTGGCCAAGATGAAAGATGAAATAGACAGACAGCTATTCCTTGATATTAATATTCTTGACAACGAGCCAGCATTTGGTCAGGATGTGCTGTCTATCATAGGCAAGGAACTTATAGCGATGAAGATACGGGCAGACATCAAAGACCGCAAGTATCTAAGCAGCTTGATAACAACAGAGTATTTACAACAACGCAATTACGCTTATTAGCATATGGGTAATATCAATATATCAGAGGCTACAATAGCTCTTATCGATTCTCTTAAAAGCACCACTGGAGCTTTCGGATTGGCAGGAACAGGAAGTGAGTACAAGATTGTGACAGAAATGTTCCTCTATAAATTCTTCAATGACAAGTTTGGCTATGAAGCCAAGCGTGACCCGATGTATGGTGAACGCTTGTCAAAAGCAGAGAAATGGGATGCCGAGTATGACACATTTACCGAGGAGGAAGTGGAAGATTTGTTCAGCTATCTGCCACATTCTGTGCCACGTTTGAAGCCTGAACATACGTTATCGCATCTTTATAATTCTGCCACAAAGGGCGATTTCTCCACTTTGCTTGATGCCACATTGGTAGATATTGCCTCGCTCAATGCCGAAACATTCTCTGTTACCACATCGGGAAAGAGCAAAGTCAATATCTTCTTCCCGTTGACAACCTACGTTACTGATACACAAAAACGTGACGAGTTCGCCAAGTCACTGATGCGTAATGTGGCTTCATTCAACTTTGAAGATGTTTTTGACGAAAAATACGATTTCTTCTCGCGCATTTTCGAACATCTATTAAAGGGGGTTCAACAACGCAGGAGGCGGAAAATATGCTGAATATTACACGCCACGCGCCATCGCACAAGTGATGGCACGCCTGTTAGTAGGCGAAAACACGGATTTGCGCGGCGTGACCTGCTATGACCCTTCGGCTGGAACAGGCACACTACTTATGGCACTGGCACATCAAATAGGCGAAGAACGCTGTACCATCTTCTCACAGGACATTTCAGAAAAGTCTTCGGAAATGCTTCGCTTGAATTTGATTCTTAATAATTTTGCAGCCTCGCTCCCCAATGTCGTGCAAGGCAATACACTCACAGAACCGTCACACAAGGAAAGCAACGGTGTGTTGCGCAAATTTGATTTCATAGTTTCTAATCCGCCGTTCAAACTTGACTTTCCCGAATATCGCGACACATTGGCATCCGACACTATCCGCTTTTGGGCGGGAGTACCCAATGCAGTGAAAAAGGTTGATCCGATGAAGCCCAAAATGGCCATCTACACCTGTTTCATACAGCATGTGCTTAACTCCTTGAAGACTACAGGCAAGGCTGCCATTGTCATTCCCACCGGTTTCATCACAGCCAAAAGCGGTGTGGAGAAGCGTATCTTACAGCGAATTGTGGACGAGCGATGGGTGTACGGCGTGGTTTCCATGCCGAGTAATGTATTCGCTACAACTGGAACCAACGTATCGGTAATTTTCTTCGATAAGTCGGCCAATCACGACAAGGTCATCTTGATTGATGCCAGTAAATTAGGTGAGGAGTATAAAGAGGGAAACAATCAAAAACGCCGCCTTCGCGACTTTGAGATAGACCAGATAGTCAATACATTCCAAAACAAGGAGGCAGTAGATGATTTCTCTGTAGCCGTGACCTACGATGAAATCAAAGAGAAAGGTTACAGTCTTTCAGCCGGGCAGTATTTCGACATCAAGATTGACTATGTGGATATAACAGAGGAGGAATTTTATGCTCGAATGGAAGAGTACAAACGGACGCTCGCTAAACAATTCGCTGAAAGCCGTCGATTAGAGGCAGAGATAATGAGGCAACTTGACAGCCTGCAATTCAATAACATAAATAATCCAGAGCAACATGATACAACAGACTAATAACATACCCGCAATATACACAGAGGCTGCGGAAACCATTAAAACCGCTATACTTCAAGGCCAATATGAGGCTCTGAAAGGTGAGAACCGCATCCAACTGGCCGTGTATTACAGCGTAGGCAAATATGTATCGCAAAATTCACGAAAGGGCAAATGGGGAACTGGTGCGCTTGCAAGCATAAGCAATCACCTCAGAAAGATACTCCCGGGATTGCGAGGATTTTCTGCGGAAAGTTTAAAAAAAATGAGGTTGTTCTATGAGGCATGGGATATTTTGGATAACAGCCTGCACAAATCCGATAATTCGGTAATTGCGATTACCGAATTAGAAGAAACGCCGCAATCGGTAATTACGATTACCGAAACGGGGCAGATAGACATATACCATGCAATGACTATTCCCAATACAGCTGACTTTCCGGCGATGGAGTTCTTGGCTGTGCCGTTTACGCACCATTCAAGAATTATAAGCAAGGTAAAAGAACTGCAAGAACGATACTATTATATTCGGAGGTGTGCGCAAGAACACCTGTCTGTAGAAGTCCTTGTAAAGCTCATTAACAACAACGCCTTTGCCTGCCAACAACAGCTTCCCAACAACTTTTCAAAAACGATGCTTGATGCAAAGGAGGCTCGCAAGGCTGTAATGATGTTCAAGGATGAGTACGCACTTGATTTTATCAATGTGGAAGAAATTGGGGAACGTGACAGTGAGGACGTTGATGAGCGAGTGGTGGAACAGCAGATTGTTCAAAATATCAAACGGTTCATTATGACCTTTGGGCGCGATTTCGCATTCATAGGCAATCAATACCATCTTGAAGTTTATGGTGTAGAGCATTTCCCTGACTTGCTTTTCTTCAATCGCGAACTGAATGCAATGGTATGTGTGGAACTAAAGACGGGCTCTTTCAAGCCCGGCTATCTTGGACAACTTATGGCTTATCTGCGCATTTTGGATGACCACGTGAAAAAGCCGCATGAAAATCCAACCATAGGAATTGTGCTGTGCAAAGAGGCAGACAAGGAATATGTGGAATATGTCATCCAAGATTACAATAAGCCAATGGGCGTGGCTACCTATACGACATCGGCAGATATGCCTGAAAAGTTGCGCAAAGCTTTGCCTGATAGTGAAGAATTAAAGAAATTATTGTGAAATGAGCAATCAAATATCGCCAAAATACCAAATGAATATCATACAAAACATCAATGATAAATTGTATGAATTGTTTAAGTCGTATGATGATGTAGAAGCTTATGTCTGCAAATGGCAAATATTTTACGATGACTTTGGCAATGCAAATTTTTATATCCAATATAAAGACAATGAACATAAAAAAATTGATTTGAAGAAAACTCTCCATCAGATAGATGGGGAAACTTTGTTAAAGATAGCAATAGATTTAGGGCTTGACACTCCGGACTTTATACCATCAATTCCTATGTTTAAGAATGAATTAAAATCATCCTTTGAAACAGCTGCTCAAACATTTGAGAAAGCGTATTGTAATGTTGAAAAAGACCCTAGCCTTGCTATCGGTCTGGCGAACTCCGCATTAGAAAGTATTATTAAAGCTATTTTAAAGGATAAAAGAGTGTCCATACAATATAACAACAGGGATACATTGTCCACTTTGATAAAAAATATTTGCAAAGCATTTAATATTAACAATGACCAATCATGCCCTAAAGAAATTAGAACCATCGCCAGTTCCTTAATTAGTTGTAGCACAGCAATAGAAGATTTACGTAGCACAAAAAACAGAAATGCATGGAAAAACGAAAGATGATTTTATTATAAACGACTCTTTATGCGCTTACTTTGTAGTTAACGCTGTATCTACAATCGGATTATTCTTGTTGAATTACTATCGGAATAAATATCCTGCACAAGCAAGATATGTATCAACCGAAATTGATCCTGATGATTTACCTTTTTAAAATAAGGCTATATGGAACTGAAAAAATATAAACTGGGTGACATAGCTAAGATTGAAATTAGCGGAGTAGATAAGAAATCCGTTGATGGTGAAACCCCTGTAAGGTTATGCAATTTTGTTGACGTATATCGAAACTGGGCAATTACACAGAAGTTATCAGAAAACTTTATGATTGCATCTGCGAAAGAAACAGAAATTGCCAAATGCTCTATTCACAAAGGGCAGGTCGCTATAACGAAAGATAGCGAAACAAGAGATGATATTGGCATTCCAGCTTATATCGCTGACGATTTTGATAACGTACTTCTTTGGCTACCACTGTGCCTTGATTACACCTAATGATGATGTTTTAGACGGAAAGTATCTAAACGCTTTTATGCACACACGTTATATCCAAAAGTATTTTGAGAACAATGCTTCTGGAAGCGGGCAAAGATACACTCTTTCTAACGAAACAATATTTCAGATTCCCATTCTGCTCCCATCACTGGAAGTGCAAAAAGCTATTGGAAATCTGTTATCCAATATCGACCGCAAAATAGAACTCAATCGTCAGATAAATGATAATTTACCGATGCTTGGCCATTCATCAGCAAGGGGCAAAAGGTCGTCACGCTGCTTAGTAAGTTCTGCATTTCTGTTCTTAAATTAGAAATTGAATATTATTTCTTCCATTTTTAAATTTGTTTGGATTGCATCAGATTTTTTGCCCAACAAAAGAATAATAATTTAGAAAGGTCATTTGATACTACGGTTGAAGGTCGTACCAGAACCCAATTGCCAAATGCAATGATCTTTAATGAATAAAAATGTATGGAGTCTTTATTGCTCTTTGGTCTTTGGAACCCGATTTGTCCATGATGTTCTTTCGAAATGAACAAGACCAAAGAATTTGAATACAATTTTATTTAGTCGCCATATTGTTTAGATTCAAAGCCTTATTGGAATATTTGTTCACCTTTGGTATACGAATTTTGATTGTTGGTCTATAAATGACTTATAATCAATTTTCCATTTGGTCAAAGTTTATGGTTGCCTTTTTTGAAATTCAGAAAAAATTAGGTTTTATTCAATAGGGATTTTCCAAACCGTTCATTATATACATTTTACCAAAATTGACTTTATAAGGTTTGCCGTTCTCATTGGGAAAAATCGAACTGCACGAACCAATAGTCGTAAAGTTGCTTCGCCATCTTCTCTAAATTATCATTTATCGCACGACTAAGTTGAAGTTTCTTTTCTATATCAACAACTATTTTGCCGATATTCTGTTCTTCATCAGAAGAGAATGTCGGCATTTTATATCGCATTATTTGCTCCTTGTCGCCACGTGGCATTTTTGCTTCCTTTCACGCCTTTCATTACATAGTCATAAAATGCGTCTTGCATCAATGTCGCATATAAAAAGTTTGGGAAATGTCCTTCTTTAGCTCTAAAAACAAGTACGTCAGACGAACATCCTCCTTCAATATCGGCAAACCAAATCTTTTTCAAATAGGGACGAATATTGGCTATTAAAATATCCTTAGGCTGAAAATGAATAAGGGCACAAGGCATTGGAGGCAAATTCTGCGCACATTCTCTGCCTCTCTTATTTTGTAATAAAGAGTCTGTAGTAACATAGTTGTTTAACGAAACATCGTTACTACTAATTTTATCTGTCACATACTCTGCAATATCAGCCAATATCATACCTAAATCTATTTTTTTATGCAAAGGTAGTGGATTTGGCTAATATTCAAGAATATTACCCTATATATTTCCTGTGAGCCATTTTCACATTGTTCTGATTGACCATTGCATAGTGCAAGGTAGTGTCAATCTTGACGTGACCGAGCAATCGTTGCACTTGCTCTATGGGCATCCCTTTGTCAATGGCCATAGTTGCCAATGTACGCCTGAACTTATGGGGATGTACCTTGGCTATATTCACTTTACGACCAAGTGTTCGCAAACGCACTTCCACGCCACTAATTGAAAGCCGAGAATGAGGATTTGAGAGCGATACGAACAATGCAGGATTATCATCCGTGCGACTACTCAAGTAGTTCTGTAAGTGTATTTTGGTTCGGGCATTGAAATATACTTCACGCTCCTTGTTTCCTTTTCCAAATACTACACATTGCCGTTCATGAAAATCAATGTCTTCACGATTGAGGTTGACCAATTCGCCTACACGCATACCTGTGCTGGCAAGCAAATCAATCATGGCGATGTCACGGATTTCTTGGCAACTATCACGCAGTACCTCCATGTTTTCATCAGTCAGTACCTCCTTCACGAGACTTTCCGTGCGCACTCGATGGATACGTCTTACAGGGCTTTTCACAATGAAATCTTCATCTTCGAGCCATGCAAAAAACGAAGAGAAGATGCGCCGCATATTGTCGATAGTTACTCGACTGACTTTCCGCTGTTCTTGATAGCCGGATAGATAGTTGCGTATATCGTTAGTTGTAACATCGCACACGGGCTTGCAAACAGCCACAAATAGCGTGTCAATAGTAGATTGATAATAGCCGATTGTCTTTTCTGAGCAACCCTCTATCTTCTTCGCTGATAGATACGCCTGCAATAGTTCTGCATTGGCTTTTGCTTGTTGTTCTTCTTCACTGATGGAAGGTATAACTTCGTAGCTATCTAATGCCTGCGTAAGTATGTTTTCAAGCAAATTAAGCTGCTCTTTGGATAAAATGGTTGCCATTCCATCCACAACGGTGTGTATAACTGTTCTTTTCATTTTCTATATCTTTAGGTTTATGTCTATATAATATAGAAAAGGTTGCAAGTGAATGCGCTAAATGATAATTTACCGATGCTTGCGTTCATCAACAATGGTAAAAGTTCATCGCGCTGCTTAGTAAGTATTGCGATTTCTTTTTGAAGTACAAATTGCTTATCAGCTATTCCATTTTGTAATTCAGCCCATTGCCTATAAGATTCTTTTGCGCCAAGTCAACAAGAATTGGAAATTTAAATCAAAATGGTCATCCCTTGATACTTCTTTGAAGGTCGTACCAGAACCTATTGCTCAATCTGCTTAATATGATGCTTTATGTAATAGTACAAATAGATGGAGTCTTCCATCTTCTTTGGAATAAAACTTTTGAAACCTTGATTTGTGCAGACATCATTCTTTGCAATAGATACAAGACCAATTGAGCACGGCTTGACATAAGTACAGAGTTTATGGGAAGCATACTTGTACTGCAAAATCAAAGCCTTGTTTGGTTATATTTCGTTCACCTTGGTACACGAATTTTGATTGTTGGTCTGATAAATCCATTTGGAGTTATCCACACGATATCTCCTCCGTAATTTGCTTCATCAGCAGTTGAAGGCGTTGCACCATTCTTGATTTCAGTAAAGTCTATTAGGTTTTTGACTTGCCAATCAATAGGGATTTCTCGCTTTAACCGTTTATTGTAAGGACATTTTACCACCACTTGACTTATAAGGCCGTCCGTTCTCATCTGGAAAGTTGAACTGCACAAACCAATAGTCGTAAAGTTGCTTCGCCATCTTCTCTAAATTATCATTTATCAAAATGGAGTATAGGATTTTTATGTCTTGATATGCACATAGAATATGACAAGGACATTGTACAAAAGGAAGCAGACAAACAGGATTTTAACCCACTTGTCCGAAAGCCATATTCCTTTACTTTTTCAAGCATACAAGCTATCCGTTTTTCATGTTCCTTTTGCAGTTCAAGTTGTTTGTTACGATGAGCCATAAGTTGCCGACCGACTTCCACAACAAAGTTCATACAAATGTTGTTCAAAGATTTTAGGGTTTGAGGATGTACTTGTGCATCGATTTTCTTCATCTGCATTTCTTGAGCAGATGAGTTGAATTTTGAAACGATGCTTTCCATACGGTCAATAGCGGCATTGAGCACAGCGGTTGTCTGTTTCAGTTCCGCTATGTTTTCAGTAAAGCTGCGTTCTACCTGCAAGATCTTACTCTCATTATTGGTACTTTCTATGAGGCCGTCAATGTTTATCTTGTCGGATTTCCCTTTTCAATTCCCATACTTCATTGATTTTAAGTGAAACAATTATCTGTGTAAACCTCTCCTGCGCTTGCAAAAGTGATTAGCCATTTGAGCACATCGCCTTGCCCATTCACGTTCGTCCTCATCTTTATCTTTTCCCCATCCGCTCATGTCGGAACCTCCGCCGCCACTGGATGCAGCCATGCTCGTTGCACCGTCAAGGTATTCGGCAAAAAGGAGCAAGGCGGTTTTTCTGTACATCTTCAATGGTCGCAAAGGAATTGTCATCCGGCACGGAACATTCCTTGCGGATGATTTCGTCCGCTTCTTCCGATATGGCCACATGGTAATGGTGGTATTCATCTGTGGAAATGTCGTAGTGCTTGATAACTGGGGCCAGATGGTTGGTCTGTGACATCTCAGTCGAAACGATAGCTGGCCGTATTCCCTGTTCGGAATTTGGGATTAGCGAAGATTTCCGCTCTCCATGAAGCCTTGCCCATGTCGCTTCTATCTTTGACGGCATGAGGTGTCGGCCTTTACCGAGAAGGGAGGATTTATAACTGGAGTTGCCCGACAGGACAGAATAGCCTCGTACATTCCCCTTGTCATTCTCTTGCAAGTGTATAACGTAGCCGTGCGCTTTCAGTCCGGCCTCATAGCCTGACCAACTGAATTCCGGCAAGGATCGGAGTACATCCATGCAAGTGTCAGCTATCTCCAGTCTGCGTTTCTCGTAAATATTCTCCGGCTGTACCCATCCACGCCGTTCATTGATGATGTACGCAGCCGACATTGCCCGTTCCGCTATCAGGTGGTCATCATTGACCTTTCCATCCATGTCCACACGGTTTACATCTATGTGTAGATGAGGTATGCCACTTTTCGCATCATGGTGGAGTGCAACTACATACTGACTGTTCTTCACGTTGGTGAACTTCGCACTGGCACGTTTGGCCTTTTTCGAGAGGTCGATGGAATCAAATACTCGGATGTACTCGTTTGCCAACCTTACCCAATCAGCCAGTGTCCAACCTGCGGATTCTTCCTTAGTTGGGGATATTTCCATTCTTATCACATTCCGTTTGAGCGGTCTGCCTTTGTTGATTATACTGGAAAATTCTTTTTGTTTGAGTACCATGCGCTGAAACATGGCTTCAGCCGATATATCATCGGGTAAGAAATTCACTTTCACTATCTCGGCCTTGTCCTTGTTGACCGAATAGCGGACGGCGTTTCCGCCGTGGCTGATGGTGGCCGCTTTTGCTATCATCTGGTTGGGGATTTATTGAGTGATGTATTCCTGAATTTCATTCCAACGGGCTATAAGGGGAACGGCGGCACGCATCCACTGCTCCACGAAACGGGTGCCTGCGAAGTATTGCGCCCGATAGCTGCCCTGTATGGACTTGACGGCTGCCGCTATTCGTATTAGTTCGCCCCGTGCATCAGAGAGACTGCAAAGGGCTTCCACCTCCTTGTCGGTAAGTCGCCGCCTCGGATGCTGCCTCAAAGCACATTTTCGAATATAGTCGCTCAAAGTCAAACCGCAGGTCTCGGCAAGTTCTACGACTTTTGCGTATTCTTTTTCGGTCACTCTGGCCTCCAGCCGCTTTGTGCGCTTTATAGCCTCTTTCTTTTCATCCTTGTTTTCTTCCGTTGTTGCCATATCTAATGATTTATAATAAGGTGATACGATAAAATAAAACTGGTCAGCCCAGTGCGAGCTTGCGAGCGGCTGTAACGGCTTATGTGGCATGGAAGCGCGGAGCGGTTTTGTGCGACATAGGCAATTCTTGTAACAGTCCTGACACGAACTTTGGATATATTACAGCTCACAGAAAGGATGGTTTGTCCGAGGTCTTTATAAACGTCTAAAACAAACGTACTCCGCCACATTCATTTCTCAAAAACTGCTTTCAACCGCATCATAAGAATAAGCCCAAATTCAGCCATAAACCAACGCTATTCCAAAAGGTCACAAAATGCAGCGTGAAAGACTATGTTTCGCATTGTAAAAAGCCATCTTTTGAAAGCCAATACACGGCATTTCGCAACAGTCTCAGTTTTATCATGTTTCACACTCCGTCTCCGTCATGAACATTATTGTCCGAAATAAGGGATAAAGACGGCTGTCCACTGTTACAACAGTCGGAGGTATCCGACTTTCCAATTCCATCATTTGGCGTATTGGCAGAGATACCATCTTTATCTATACCATTGTCGCCAATCTCTCCGACACAATGGTGCCGTTCTTTCACGCTCACGTAATACGGATTGAGTATCTTTTGATTGTCCGTATACCATGCCGATACACAATGCACGGTGTGTATGCTTGTGCGGTTGGTCTGTTCGGATGTGACAATCCCCAACTCGGCCATTCTGTCAAGTAGCCTCGAAATGGTCTTCTTGTCATAGCCTAAACGGGTGGCCAATTCAACTTCCGAAAGGGCGACTTGCCCGATATGCAATGTAACAGCAAAGCCTTTCTTTTCGTACTTCGTTTCCTTAATGACCACAGCGTCAATGAGGCATTTCAATACCTTCATGCGGTCGATACCGTACTTGCTTCCTGCCAGAAAATCAAGCTGGCTGTCGGAAAGCACTATGCAATAATAAACGTCTTTCTTCATTTTCATTTCTATCTATTGTTCAACTAACTCTAACTGAAATTGGTCAATGAGCGTTTGCAAACTCGGACATCGCTTTATCATCTTTTGAAGCGTCATCATGGGAGTGTCCTCCATCAGCAGAAAGTCGACTATATCCAATCCTTTCTCCCTCTGTTCGTCCGTTGCACATTGCTCCAGCTTATCACTGAAAACCACTTTCGAGCAGATGGAAGAGAGCAACCGCGCTTTCTCCTGCCAAACCTTCTTCGCTCCCAAATCAGGACAAAGTATGACGGCACGGTTCTTCAACACGGCAACGGTGTCAGCCTTGAAACAGCCGTGTATTCCTCCGGTCGCCAGCCAAACAAAGTCAGGCATGAAGTGGCTGGCCACTAAAGCGGATTTCTCACTCTCCACAATGGCTACAGCTTTTGTTGGATAACCAGCTAAAAGATGTTCGCCAAACAAGCATTGCTTCATGTTAAAGTGTTCAAGTTCCAATTCCGTATGCACCCAACTCACATAGCTTCTCGGTTCTTTTACCCGATGTCCTGTCACCGGATTATACAGCATAATCTTTCCGGCTCGCACTCTTCCTTGTCGGTCAATCTGCCAGAACACCGTGGAGCCTCCCCATTTCTTGGATGTCCCGACACAGTATAATTGGAACAGCCGGGATGTTTCTTTCTCACCAAATACACTTGAAAGAAAGATGAATAACGGATTCCGTTCGTAGTTGGCAAGCGAGCGGTGCATAATGTCACGGTCAATGTAATCTGTTGGCTTGGGCTGCACAATTTTTGTTTGTGACTTCCATGACTTCCTTTCTTCCAATACAACGGGATTATCTTTGAAATAATCCGATGGCTTATAATGGTATTGGCACGAATGTTCATGGTCGCACCTGCCTACATAATCAGGAAACGCAATTTGTCCTTCGGCATCAACATACTTGACGAAACATTGCTTTCTTCCGCATTTAGGGCAGGTCAGCTTAGAGCCTCGCTTGTATTTTTGGAGCGTAAATCTGTATTCAGTCATAGTTCCTCCTTTTTTATAAATGCAGTTCGTGCAGTTTGCAGTTGCTGCAGTTTTGCAGGTTACCCATATTCTCTGAACTGCAAACTGCAAATACTGCAAGGTGCAAACTGTATAGCTCATTGCAGTTTCTCATATTCTCCTCTTTTGACTTTCCTGACAACCTTGCTCGTTGTAAGGTTGACCAGCATATACATCACAGACCTCTCGGACAGACCGACTTCTTTTCCTGCTTGGATAGCTTCGGCGGTGGAAAACAAGACAGGTACGTTGTCAAGCAATTCTTTCTTTTGCGGTTCTATACTCTCCATCAACATGAATCTTTGTATGTTTGAATAACAGTCTTCAAAATAGGAACTTAATCTGATGGCCGACTTAATGGAATCTATATCCACGAAATCCTTGTGTACTTCGCCACAAGCCCATCGGAGTATCTGGAATACTAAAGCCAACCGTGCAGTAATCATAGGTATTTTCATTACCCGACTGTCAACTAAGCCATCATCCTTGATTTGGTTTACCTTGTGGATTAAGCCATTGCGCCAATCGGTAAAATAGGCTCCAGCCTCTGGAGAAAAATTCAGTACGTTCTGTAATGCGTAGTCGTTGTTCTCATCCGTTATGAAACAAATCTCGCAAATACGGTTGATTATATCTTCCCACAAGGCAGAATACTTCTCAAACGATGAAGCAGTGGAATCTTCGTCAATCGGCCAGTCTGATATTTCCTGTGACGAGGGATAAACGAAAATTATCCTATCCAGCAAGCCATTGTCCTTGTATCCCTTATCGACCAGTTCGTGCACACGGGTAGTCTGCATCGTGCCGACTATGTTTATAAAAGGCCGCTCAATGTGAATGGGTATCGGCATACTGCATCTTGACACATCAAGAGGCTTACCACTGAAAGCAGTCAAGAGCTGTTCTATCAGTTGCCCCTTGCTGTACTGGTTCACGGCATTGAACATTCCCATTATTTCATCCACATACACGGCCACTCCTCTTGGATTGTCGTTAAGCGCACGAATAAGAGCTTCAGGAGTGAAATCAGAAATGATTGTCCGCTTCAAAATCGGCTTAGACGGCAATGGCGGTCTTTCGTCTTTCTTACCCTTCTGATTTTCCAGTATGGAATTGTAGTTTTCCATATCTATCTTGAATTGCTTAATGACTTTGGCATCAAGTTTTCGGATGGGCCGAAAGGCAAAGTCAAGCGGAGGTGTTTTTACCCATGCCTGGCCGTCCGACCAATATCATGTATAGAATTGGACTACTAACCCAGCCGCCACGGATGCGGATGTTGACCGCATTGCCGATGGCCGTTGATGCTGCTGCAATAAGGGATGCCATCGTGTACTCAATGGAATAGTTCTCTTGCCGTGCCAAAGCCAGAACCATGTCCTGCAACTTGGCAGGAAATACGTCCAAAGGTATCTTGTTTTCAATGACACCCTCGAACTCCATTCTGATGCTGTTGCACAAGTCAAGTGAATCCATTAGAACGGTCTGTTTCGTTTGGCATTAATGAATTGTGCAGCTTCTTCCGCCAGTTCCTTCTGTGATTTCCGCTTGCCGTCATGAAGCCATGCGTCAATCTCCGATTTGAGGAACATGATGCGCTTTCCTCTCTTATGGAACGGAATCTGGTGGCAACTCGTCCATCCGTAAACGGTCTGTTCCGCCGGATGGCTGGGCAGGTATTCGCACAGTTCTTTCAGGTTCATCCACTGGTCGGCAGGTCGTACTTGTGGAATGTTGTTCAGACCGTCAATCTTGGAATCAAGTTTATTCAACTTATCCATCATCCATGACATTGCCTTAGGCAAATCTTCAAATGTAATGTTCTTGTCTTCCATATTATTATCAGTTGATTTTGCCGCAAAGTAAAAGCAAATCCCAATACTGATTTATGGGTGACAAATATCACCTAAAGAAACATCAGCAGGTCATAAGAATCATAAACGATATGTATTGATTATCAACGGATATAATGACAAATTCCATTATTAGATTTTTTCGATTATGCCTCTCGACATAAAGGAATCATCATTGAATCATAAGGTTATGAAGATAAAAAATGCACAGAAACAGAAAGCCACCCACATGAAGATGCAGATGGCTTACAGAATAGGAAATCAATGTCGCTTTCTATACTTAGTGTAAATTATTTTTTAGAAATTTCTTAAGCGAGATTGTAGTTATACCCAATAGCTTAGACTTAAGTTGTAGCCCATTGTCTGATGTAAGCATAATTGGATTCTGTTCTTTATACTTTAATGCGACTGATAATATCATATTGTCAGGTGAACGTTTATCAAAGTCATCTGGCAATAAAGAAGTATCTGCGAACTCGTATAAAATCTCATGTTGTGTCTCATTATTAAGATTGCGTAAAGCCTTCTCCGCGTTTTGTCTTCGTTCTTCAGTTAATTTGATTTTCATCTTATCGAGCTCATCCGTCACCTTTGCAGACAAGATGATAGGATACTTTCTGTCAATCTTAGAAATAATATCGGGACAGTCCACAAAAACATTAGTATCAATGATGTAATAGTTTTTCTTCGTTACACTTAATTCCTTCTTTTTCCGTTCAAATTGAGAGAGGTCAATTTTACCTACAACTTTCAACCCTATTGTGGAGGAGACCGTTGATGCTGTTTTTTCTTCAGATATAGGTTGGACTATAAGGCCTGATGATTCTGACTCTTGCAAATTAGTTCTCCATACATCTGTTTTACCATCAAACTTATCACAGTTATTTATAAACTGTAATACTGTAGGTGAGACAGTGTGAAATTCGTTAAGAGGCATATCTGAAATAATGAGAGTCGTACTAAGCGAACGGCTTGTTGCTACATTAAAACGTCGATCTTCTAGTGCGAAACCCGGATTCCTTCCAGGAATGTATAGAATAGCGTAATCAACAGTCATGCCTTGGATTCTATCTATCGTTTCGATAGTTATATCCAGTTCAAGGTCAGACGTACAGAAACGTTTCTGCAGTTCCTTTACAGAATCTCTAAAAGGTGTTATGATAGCTAAAGAACGATCAGGATAAAATTTTTCCAGCTTTTCAATCACATCTCGTATAATAGCATCTGCTTTATCTGAATAAACTCCATTGCGGACATCTAGTGTACAATGGTAAAGTACACCGCCATCTTGTGGAAATAAGACACTATTCGCTTTGGTAAAATCTAAATAGTCTTTCTTCACAGACACAAAACGATTCCCGTAAAAGCATTTTGTAAGGGAGGCAGATCGACTCGTGAGACGGAAAGTGGTTACTATACGATAAGATTTTATCGATGTTCCCAGCGCCATAGACTTTAATCCTTCAACTTGTGTTGCCACATTCCACGAATTATATTGTGGATTGTTAAGTTTCACGATAGGCGGCAACTGCATAGGATCACCTACAATTAGGCAATCTACCCTAACTGCTTAAACGCAACTATAGCCGTAAGAAAAGCCTGGGAAGCCTCTTCTATTACAATCAGATCGTATTTAGGCAGACCATAAAGTGTCATTTTCTTCTCACTATATACGCTTGATAGCTGATAGTTTGTCGCACAGAGTATTTCGCCACCAGGAACCTGCAAGTCGGCCGAGGCAGCTTTTACACCAGACACCTGTTTGCGTTCGTCAATAGAGAGATTTGTCTTGCTGACACGACCTCCCTTCACATACTTCTGCAAAGGCTTCTGCTTTATCAACTCGATAAGGCCCTTGTTCGCCATGGTGGTGACGCAGACGGTTTTGCCAGCATCAAGATACGATGAAATCACAGAAGCGATGGTGTAACTCTTACCAGTTCCCGGAGGACCTTGTACGATACAACAATGTTCATTAGCGAGCGTGTCTATGATTGTGTCAGAGATGCCTGTTGGCTTCTGTTCATCAAACGCAAGTTCCTCGGGTGTCCATTCATCATAATCAATAGTCGGTTCAAGGTTCAATTCCTCCTTTGAAGAGAATGCATCCATGTAGTTGGCAAGGTTACGGAAATACTCTACAGGAGGAAATGGATTATGGACGATAAGTGAAAGACTTTTGCCATCAGCCAATGCCTTTGACAAGATATCGTACAACTTAATACTGAATCCAGAGCATGCAACATAGTCATAGTTGGAATCACCAGTATGAACATAGTACATTGGAGTCATGTCAGAACCTGGAGAATGAAAATCCTTATTGTCAACGAACTCCTCCCAACGGCAGATCCATTCCGTAACGTGTTCACCTAATGCTTGTTTAGCACCTTTCTTAATTATACACACGCCCTTCAGAACTTTCAAGCGTGGAGCCATACGGCGGGGGCATTTGAGGATAATCATGCCTGTTTCATGCTGAATGGAATCAACATAAGCAAGCGACAATTCACCTGTCTTGAATAAGTTCCGCATCTGCGAGCGATTGATCTTTTGTTGTTCGTCGATAGCCTCCTTCACCTGGTCAGCAAAGAATGACTTATAGTTTGCAAGTTTGATATTGTCAATCATAATCAATAGTCGTTATCGTTGTAATCATCGTTACCATCTTCCGCTTCTGCCATAGCACCAACATAGTGAGCGAATACGGCATCCATATTTGTACGAGCAGCCACACGAATCAAGGTGTATGCAGTACCTTTGGCATCTTCAAGTATGCCTGTATAAAGAGCCCTTACTACATCAACCTTCTCCTTGCCGGTAATCTTGATAACAACATCGTCTTTTTCTACGAGTTTCAGGAATTCCTCGGCGTTGTTAATGTAATGGAAGTTCTTGCCTTGTCCATCAAGATAAACACAAATCTTCCACTTGTCACCAACCATCTTATTCCATACAGAAGGAGAAACATACATCACGCCACGAGCAGCACTACAAGTATGAATGTATCTACCATCTTTAAGTTTGTGTACAGTTACATCACTCGCATTACGCACGAACTCTTCCATTGTTTCCTCAGGCTCTGCGTGCATCTCATTTCTGAGGTTCTGGTACAGACGCAACTGAGCAAGATAATTGGTGTCGGCAATCTGCTCTGGCTTGATGTTACATTGAGCTAAGAGGTCTATTTCCTCCCTCGTTGGTGGTAATGATTCCAGTTCAAGAGGCGTTCCATGTGAGCGAAGGCGTTCTAATTCCTTTTTGGTAAAGATCTTCGGATGTTTACGTGTACGAGGTTTGTAAGGTCTGTCGCCAACAGGTTGATAATTCTTGTCCTTATCAACAGATCCCATGTACCCATTGCGGTCAGGATCATAATCCTTATGAGGCTTATTTGATAAAGCGTGAGACGTGTTAGACGTATGAGTATTAGAAGGCGTTGTGCTGGCATTATCCGTCGTGTCAACATCTTCATCAACGTCAGCTTCTACATCGTCTGTTTCATCTGTGTCATCGTAGTCTTCAATATCCTCTTCATCAACCTGTTCATATGTGTCATACTGACCAAGGTCATCTTCTGATTCTTCCTCTGCTGTAGATGACGTTGTTTGACCAACTGGTGATTCAGCTTGTTGCGACTGCTGTTGTGGACGAGAGTCAGAAGTTGGCTGTTGCGATGCGGTTTGAATAGGTTCTTTTGGTGATGTATCTGCTTCTTCCCCAACTTCAAGTTCGTTAACAGGTCTTGACGTTACATCTTTATTTGGTGCACCAGGCTTGTCATCCTTGCGAATAGTTTCCCTATCGTCAACATGTTGGTTTTCGGTTGATGTCTCTGTAGTTGCTTCTGTAGCAGTATCTGTTGGTTCATACGTAGCATTGCTATAGTAATCGTTTTCTGTTTCGAAAGGTTCTTCTTCCTCTGGCTCAACGTTGATGGTCAAATCCAACGATCTGAGATAAGCGCGGAACTTTTCATCGTATGCAAGCGAAGAGCAATATTTTTCGATGCACGCTTCTACAGAAACGCTATCATCAAGAACGTCTTCACATACATTGTCATACACGTCAAAACCTACCAGTCGCTTCAATCTACTACAGAACTTTGTAAAGGTACGATTATGCTTCCATGAGCTTACATAATAAAGGTGGTTGTCATCGTTATAGATACGCTCAACATCATTATGTATAGTGTCATAACCGAGGTCTATCTTTTCACATACAACAAAATGATACTGCGACAGCTTTGATATTATAGCGTTCGTAGAGTTCTTGGAAACGATCTGGGTTCTCGATAGCCGACAAGATAAGCAGACGAGGTCTGATAATGGCAACCATATCAGCTGTTTCATCTTGTTTACCTATAGGTGTTGCCACAAAATCAGAACTTGTCAGACATTTTATCTTCAGTATGTTGCAGACCTTGACAAACAAATCTGTATCATAAGGGAAAGCACTTGTCTGCATAACAAACTCATCGCCACGGAAGATATTCCTTTCCTGTGTCGCATCTGGATGGATAGCATAAAAGTTCCGTAATATGCTTCTTTCTGCCCCTTACCATTACGCCATTCTGCAGTTGGCGTTTTACGATAGTTGTCAACCAAAGTCTCATCTTGAATAGGCGCGAAGACAAAGCATCCAATTAATTACTATACTGCGGAAATGAGTTTCTTCCTCTCTTGGATGCGTGACACGAAAGCAAGTAATAAAGGCAATCTTCAAAAAGAGAGCCTCAAGGTGCTGATCTTCTCAGTCAATTCACGAGCATCACGATTAAGTCATTGAGTCACCAATAGCTTTGCAAGGAACCTTCTTCGTTATTGAGGTACTCTTGGCACGAACAGCATAACCAGCTATGTGAGGTGCATACAACAACTCCGGCTTTTTGAACAGAATTCTCTGTTGGTATGCACGCGGTTGTGAAATCCATCTTCCACCGCGGGTTCATATTCGCCCAAGCGACGAGGAAGAAATTTCGACCAAAATAACAAGCAAATGTGCGGTTTGCGAGATACTTCAGAATCCTCTCGCGTCATATTTTGGTGCGTTCTCCGCTGAAGCATGGCCCAATATCCTTTGTTGCCGCTTCGAATATGTAGAGGTGTCAGACAGACACGACAATTCAGACACACCATTTGCCTCAAAGTCGTATCG
>VOFI01003144.1_pt1 | contig 41650 bp, 36 predicted proteins | sample 5384131 | NCBI WGS metagenome assembly VOFI01 (sample SAMN12384728, study PRJNA508395) | human gut metagenome | isolation source: healthy gut H | host: Homo sapiens | reverse complement strand
CTCATTGTACTTCGTTCAGTTACGTATTGCTAGCAATTTAGTCTGGCGGCGAAAAAAGTCGGTAGCAAAGAATATCACCTCCCAGAATACTTTTCAGGAGTTGCTTTTCTTCTTTTTGCTTCTTTATCTTCGCCCACTTCTCTTGTTTCACTCTGTTCCTGCGCTTTCTTCTCGGCTATTCTCAACGGCACTGCGCGACCGGGGATTGCGTGTTATCTCATCCTCGTCGGGTACGATCACTTTATTGTTTACCAGGCGGAAAGGTGTCTGTAAATTTGCCAAAAAGTCCTGTGTGGCCTTGCCTTCTACATTGCCGGTTTTTCATGATGTTTTTCACCATTCGGTCTTCCAGCGAATGATAGGTGATAACTACCAGTCTTCCTCCGGGCTTGAGAGCTTCCGTTGCGGCATAAAGCATTTCTTTCAGCGCTTCCATTTCTTGGTTTACTTCTATTCGAAGTGCCTGAAAAACTTTTTGCTAATTCTTTCTTTCTCTTTCTCTTCCGTAAAGTGGTTTTACAATCTCAATGAATTCCCCTATGGTCTCCACTGTTTTGTGCTCTGCGTGCCTTTACAAGTGTGGCATGCCAGTTTACGACTGTTTTCAACTCTCCGTTAAAAAAAAGATAAAACAAGTCGGCTAGGCTTTTCCTCCTCATTACGTATTGACAATATCGGCGGCAGTAATGCCTGCACGTTTGTTCATTCGCATGTCCAGTTTGCCGTCGAAGCGGAAAGAGAATCCCCCGTTCGCTGTCGTCAAAGTGGTGGGGAAGAGACGCCGAGATCGGCCAATATAGCGTCTACCTCTCCCGATATCGTGATAACGTAGAAAAAGTATGCAGGTAACGAAAGTTGCTTGCTTCGTACAAAAGTAAATGCGGATCAATGATATGTTTCTTCTTCTTTCATTTTTGGCTCGTTGTTCGTTGTTCTCCGTTCTTCTTTCCTAATCTCTTCCAAGGCTGCTCCGAATGCTTCGGGTTCCATAAGGGATTTTTTTCATGTTCTTTCGCCCAGATTTCTATCTTGTGTCTACCCCGATAAAGCGTACGTCGCTTTTTGTATACCAGTGATTTGCAGATAGCGTTTCGGTATCAGTATACGTCCGTTGCCGTCCATCGTGATGATTTCTCGACGTCACTGACGAACTGGCGGAATAAGTTGGTGGATTTGGCGTTCCATTTATTCAGTCGCTGCCGAAGTTCGTCAGTTCTTCATTCAGACCTCTTCCGGATGAAAGCACCAGGCGGTCTTGAAATACGTCTTTGCGCATGATGAGCTTGTCTTCAGAGCGGACTGTAGTTGCCGTCTGAATTGGGCGGGGATAAAAACTCTTCCTTTCGCGTCCGCCTTTGCTAATATTTCCTAAAAACGTATCATTTCACCTTATTATAATAAGCGACCGTAAAAGTAGGTATTTCCCCAAATTCCCCTAATTTTCCACCAAAAACTTTTTTTGAGAAGTTTTCAACCGATTGTTAATTGCTTATTCGTCTGATAATGAAGAATCTTCAGAATGCTTTGCTGGTGGGGGGATAGCATCGGTTGTTTCCTTGTCGGAACCGTTTGTGACTTTGCAGACTTGGGTCCGTATTTAAGTTGCAGGGCTGACAAAATCGGTTTTCCGCATTGTTCAGGAAAGCGGGTGCGGCCCCCAAAAGCAAATACGGGATACCCATACTTTGTTGGCGGTGCATTCTTCCGGTTTGTCCCACTGCTTCACTGGTGATACTGGGGTAAATTGCCCAATCCATCGATGGAAACAGTACGCCTTCCTTCAGGTGAGCGGCAATATCCGATAATTTGAGTAAGTGCAGAGAGTACGTCTCCGTTTGAAGAGCTTCTTTCTGCAGTGATTAATAATTTGTACACTGTTTACGGGTTTTTCTGTAAAAAGCGCGTTAGTGGCATAATATCGTTCTTTGGCGTCCTTTGCTCTTGTCTACTTTCTTGGTAACTGCGTAATTGATGGACATTAGTATTTTTAGGTTTTTAATATGAATACATTTCCTTTTTTGCCTCTCTTATTATATAGGTATATAACATCATAAGTTATGTCTGAAAACATCGGATGTTTTAATAAGATAACATCGGATGTTCTGATATAAAACATCAGGTGTTTGATTCTTTCCAGGATTTTAGACAAAAGGTATATTGAAATAATGGAGATATACAAAGGAAGGTGTAGGTTTAATTAGTTGAAGTGTTAGGCTTAATGATTCGTTTTGCTTATTTGGCAGGACTTATATTCAGTAAGCGCATTGATGTAGATGTTCGATGTTATATTGTCTCGGATTCTCCTGTGAAAGAAAAATATAGAGCAGGGGTTTGATTCTTTGAGAGGTCATTAGTCAAGATAGTAATCCTGTGTTATTGAAGTATCGTTTAAAAATGCCGGATAATAAAAGAGCAGAAAAGGAATCACTCTTTTCTGCTCCTTGTCCCCACAACTAAAAATCTGCACTAAAATGATTTGGCAGAAATCAGAAACCATGCAATATTGTGTAATAAAAGTCTTTCAGTTCTTCCTGTAAACGCTGGCGGGTGAAAAAAGATACGGCTCTTTACTGTCCCGAGCAGCAAGTCAGTTTCTCAGCTATTTCACGGTATTTGAATCCGGAAACGTGCATGAGAGAAAAGGCACTTTATATTCTTTGGGTAATGAATTGACGATGCGGTGCATCTCTTTTAAGTCATGTAACGACTTTCGGTACTGTCGAGTCCTGATTCTTGCGGAAGGCTCAGATGATAAAGATTATCGGTCTGATCTACAAAAGTCTGATCGCGTACTACTTTGCGATAATTATTGATGAAGATGTTGCGCATGATGGTGTACATCCATCCTTTAAAGTTAGTGTCGGGAGTATATTTATCTTCGTTATCTAACGCTTTAAAAGAGGTTTCCTGCAACAAATCGTTTGCTTCTTCACGGTCGGTTGTTAGTTTGTATGCAAAGCGAAGTAGCTCTTCCTGAACTCCAATTAAATCTTTTCTGAAGCTTAAACTTTTCATAACGTTGCTTTTTAAATTGTGAATATTCGTTGTTTTTCGATGATGCAAGTTTACGGGATTTTTTAGACAGTGACGGGGAAAATTAAGCTTTTAAACAGGGTAAAACTGTCAAATGATAGATTTTAGGTGTATTTTGATAGCTTTTGGGTGTTTTGGGACGCTGGGTTTTCTATCTTTGCGTCGGTTTAAATATAAATGGGTGTGAAGAGAAATACTAGACATAGGATTTGGCTTGCATGGATGTTTACTGATGACATTTATGCCCTTGTCTGTCGTGAAGGTTTTTCATAATCATTCCGAAGAAACTTCGATAACCTGTACAGACGCACATTCCGGAAAGTCCCATCACACATGTGAGACTTGTCCCATCTGTCAGTTTATGCTTTCTCCATTTATTGAAGCCCCTTCTACTCTTCTGACTTATACGCCCCTTTACGTAAAATGGGAGAGTGGAACTTTTCAGGATAAAAAGCTTTCTATCGCTTTCTATCCGCATTATCTTCGCGGACCTCCTCCTGTTTTTTATCATATCGTTTAAATTGCGAAGGCAGACTGGATTTAATTTACCGTTTGTCTTCTTACTCTGTTTTATTTAACTAAGACGATTTAAGTATGCGTATCGGATTTTTTTCGGGTATGCTGGGAGGGTTATGTTTAATCTCTACCTTGCATGCTCAAGAGCCCGATTCACTGAAAGCCGTGTCCTTATCTGAAGTGGTGGTGACGGAGAGTTATCAGCATCTGAAGAATAAGAACTCCACATGGCGTATGGAGGTGGTAGGGAAAGAGTTTCTGCGTGAACACTTCACGGGGAACTTGATACAAACTCTTGGAACACTTCCGGGAGTACATTCCATGGATATCGGTTCGGGCTTTTCTAAACCTATGATTCGCGGAATGGGATTCAACCGGATTTCGGTTGTAGAAAATGGGATTAAGCAGGAGGGACAACAATGGGGAGCCGATCATGGACTCGAGCTGGATGCATTTAATGCCGGTCAGGTAAGTATTCGCAAAGGTCCTGCTTCCTTATTGTATGGTAGTGATGCAATGGGAGGGGCTATTGAACTTGTTCCATTACCATTGCCTGCGGGTAACCGGTTATTCGGTGAAGCGAGCTTGTTGGGGAAATCCGTCAACGGTACATTGGGAGGTTCACTGATGCTTGGGATCAAAAAAGATGCCTGGTATACCTGGGCAAGGTATTCGGAACAACACTTTGGGGATTATCGTATTCCGACGGATACTATTGTCTACCTCACCCAACGTATGCCTGTTTATCACCGAAGGCTTAAAAATACAGCCGGTTTTGAGAGAGATGTCAGTTGGGCTGCCGGATTTAGAAAAAACGGTATGTCTCTTCTTATTCGGTGAGTAATGTTTTTCAGAAAACAGGGTTCTTTCCCGGTGCACATGGCATTCCCGATGTGTCGCGTTTGCAGGATGACGGGGACAGCCGTAACATAGAACTTCCGTACAGCCAGGTGAATCACTTGAAAGTTTCTACCCGGCAGAGCCTTTTGTACGATAAATGGGCGCTGACGTGGGATATTGGCTTTCAGAAGAATCATCGCGAGGAGTGGAGCCGGTTTCATACTCATTATGATGCTCAGCCTGTACCGGACAAAGATCCGGATAAGGAACTGGCTTTTACGTTGAACACTTATAGTTCTGTTGTTAAGCTGAAGTTGTTTGCTTCTGCCGTATGGCAACACACGGCAGGATGGGATGTACAATATCAGAGGAATACGATTGCCGGTTATTCATTTCTTTTGCCTGCTTACCGGAGATTTACCACAGGGGCTTTCTGGATGACCACTTATCGTCCGGGACCCACTCTGTCCTTCAGTGGAGGACTTCGCTATGATTACGGAAAGATAGATGCATCCGCTTATACTGATCCTTACTTGGCAATATATCTGCGGGAGCAGGGTTATGGTGATGAATTTATCCGGAAGTATGAATGGCGTAGTTACCCCGTTCGTCGCCATTTTGGCGATTATTCCGGTTCACTGGGGTTGGTATGGAGTCCTTCCGGAGGTCATCTTCTTCAGGTAAATGTCGGCCATAGCTTCCGGTTGCCGGGAGCCAATGAATTGGCATCGAACGGAGTTCATCACGGCACTTTCCGGCATGAACAGGGAGATGCAGCGCTTGCTTCCGAACGCGGTTGGCAGTTTGATGTTTCATATACCTATGAAAATGGGCCGTTGTCGGTAAGTTTGTCACCATTTGTCAGCTGGTTCAGCAATTATATTTTTCTTCGGCCTACCGGAGAATGGTCGATACTGCCCCATGCCGGACAGATTTACCGGTACACCGGTGCGGAAGCCCTGTTTGCGGGCGGTGAGGCTGCAGTGGGCATTGACTTCCTCCGACACTTTAACTATCGTGTCAGTGGAGAATATGTCTATACTTATAATTGCGATGAACATATTCCTCTAAGTTTCTCGCCTCCTGCTTCACTCCGCAATACACTGACGTGGCGATATAAAGAGTTCAGCATTTATGGTGAGGTACAGCATATTGCCGCACAACACCGGGTGGCACGAAATGAAGATCCCACTCCCGGAGCGCAGCTGTTGAATGCCGGAGTATCTGCCAACCTCCGGATAGGAGGTATATGGGCCGAGGTGACTTTATCAGCCCGGAATTTATCCGGTGCCAAATACTTTAATCATCTTAGTTTTTACCGGAAAGTAGAAATCCCCGAACCGGGACGGAACTTTCAGATTTTAATTAAAGTACCATTTAAAAAGTTTATTAAAATGAAAACAAAAAATTATTTGTCAATAATCAGTATCTTATTTTTTTCTTTTCTGTTCGTGTCATGCTCTAAAGAAGACGAAGGTGATACGATAAAACCCGTTATTGATCTGCTGGAACCTGAAGAAGGCGCTATATTAAGGATCGGAAGTTCTCATGGAGTACATTTTGAGATGAATCTTCACGATAATGAAGCGATTGCTTCCTATAAGATTAATATTCACAACAACTTTGACGGTCATTCGCATACCAGGGCATCGGAAGCGGGAATAACCAAGCCTTTTACATTTGAAAGGACCTATACGGATAAGGCCGGACAGAAAGATGCATACGTACATAACCATGATATTAAAATACCGGCTGATGCCACTCCGGGAAACTATCACCTGATGGTTTACTGTTTAGATCAGTCGGGCAATGAAACTTATGTAGTACGTAATATTGTGTTAAGCGTGGAAGGAGGTGAAGAGGGAGAACATCACCATGATGAACACCATCATGATTAAATAGAATACCTGAGCCTGAATATGAGTGGGGCCATACCGACGGATGAGGAGTTAGAAGATCCCGTCTCCAGGTATGGTCTTCTTTTGTGTGTCGTTCTTTATTGCTTGATAATTAGCCTTCTCACTTCTCTTTTTTCATCCTCTTTTTCTGATAAACGACCTCTTTTACCCTTTTTTGATGGGACAAAATCTGTATTTTCTACCGATTTATTGCGATTAATAAAAAAGAACAGTTAATTTTGCGCAATCATTTCATCTAAAAAGAATGGCTGACGACTCTTTATTTTTAATAGATATTGATAAGATACTTCAGACGAAAGCTCCGAAGCACTACAAGTACATACCAAAGTTTGTCGTCTCCTATCTGAAGAGAATTGTACATCAGGAAGAATTAAATGTTTTTCTGCGCGATTCGAAAGATAAAGTGGGAGTCGATTTTCTGGGGGCTTGTCTTGAGTTTCTGGATGCAAAGTTGGAGGTGAAAGGTCTGGAAAATATTCCGAAAGACGGTTTATATACGTTCGTGTCCAATCATCCGCTGGGAGGACAGGACGGTGTTTCTCTCGGATATATTTTGGGACGTCATTTCGATGGGAAGGTGAAGTATCTGGTGAATGATTTGCTGATGAACCTTCATGGCTTGGCACCGTTGTGCATTCCTATTAATAAAACAGGCAAACAGGCAAAAGATTTTCCTAAGATGGTAGAAGCCGGATTCAAGTCGGACGATCAACTGATAATGTTTCCCGCTGGACTTTGTTCCCGGCGGCAGAACGGAGTGATTCGCGATCTTGACTGGAAGAAAACATTTATCGTAAAAAGTGTTCAGTTTCAGCGTGATGTGATTCCTGTCCATTTTGAAGGGCGTAACTCTGATTTCTTTTATAATTTGGCTAATTTATGCAAGGCACTGGGGATTAAGTTTAATATTGCTATGCTTTACCTGGCGGACGAGATGCTGAAAAATCGCCATAAAACATTCACCGTCACTTTCGGAAAACCCATTCCGTGGCAAACATTCGATAAGTCGAAAACTCCGGCAGAGTGGGCACAATATGTGAAAGATATCGTGTATAAACTGTAACAGATTAAGGAACAACTACTAACAAAGTATATGGAAGAAGTTATTGAACCGGTAAGCAAGGAGCTGATTATAGCTGAGTTGACTGAAGACAAGCGGTTGCGTATGACCAATAAGAGTAATAATCAGATATACATTATTACTTATCAGGACTCTCCTAATATTATGCGGGAGATCGGGCGTCTGCGTGAGATTGCCTTTCGGGCTGCAGGAGGCGGTACGGGGCTGTCAATGGATATCGATGAGTATGATACGATGGAGAATCCGTATAAACAATTGATTGTATGGAATCCTGAGGCAGAAGAAATTTTAGGAGGTTATCGGTATATTCTGGGGACGGATGTGCGTTTTGACGAGCATGGTGCTCCGGTTCTTGCTACTTCGCACATGTTCAATTTTTCGGATAGATTTGTGAAGGAATTCCTGCCTACCACTATTGAACTCGGGCGTTCGTTCGTTACATTGGAATATCAGTCAACCCGTGCCGGGAGCAAGGGGCTATTTGCTTTGGATAATCTGTGGGACGGATTGGGGGCATTGACGGTTGTGATGCCAAATGTAAAATATTTCTTTGGTAAAGTAACGATGTATCCCAGTTATCACCGTCAGGGAAGAGACATGATCCTTTACTTCCTGAAGAAGCATTTTGGAGATAAAGACGGACTTATCACTCCGATGAAACCGCTGGAAATGGAGACGGATGAGGCTGAACTGGCAAGAATTTTCTGCAAAGATTCATTTAAGGATGACTACCGGATACTTAATGGTGAGATCCGTAAACTCGGTTTTAATATTCCACCGTTAGTGAATGCTTATATGAGTCTCAGTCCGACCATGCGTATGTTTGGTACGGCTATCAATTACGGTTTTGGAGATGTAGAAGAGACCGGTATCCTGATTGCCGTTGACGAAATCCTTGAAGAGAAACGGATGCGTCATATCGAATCGTTCGTGAAAAACGATCCGGAAGATTGCCAGATAACTTCCGGGGTGAATAAGGTTTTCACACCGAAAGTCGTTACACCGCAGGAAGACTGTTCCCGTTGATTTTGCGATAAAGATCCAGGGCAAAGACATCGGTCATGCCCGAAATATAATCGAGCACCGCCTGTACTCTCTCGTAGAGTGCAGGCGCTTTTATATTATATTGTCCCGATACGCGGTTAATGAGCAGCTGTGAGTAAGCCTTCTCCGGCGAAGTGACGGCATCGATCATCAATTCAAGGAGTGTATTGATAACCCTGAACCCCGCCAGCTCAATGTCCAATACATCCCGTGAACGGTAAATCTTGCTGAAAGATACCTCCGAACAATGCTTGTATGCTTTTCCCGGACGTTCTGATATATGCTTGATCAGGGCCCCTTCAAAGATTCCTGAAAGTATTTCGGTTTCGTTATTTAAAAATACCTGAGTGCACTCCTTTATCAACAACCCGATAACTGATGAGCGGAGGTAAGCGATCTGTTCGTTCGTGTCTTTGACAATATCGAACGTTTTTCGGATATGTGTCTGGCGTTCATCTGCGAAGTAAGCTAACAACAGTTCTTTGGTTTCTTCTGTAGTGAGGATTTTCAATTTATGGGCATCCTCGATATCCATCATCTGGTAACAGATGTCATCGGCAGCTTCTACCAGATAGACCAACGGGTGGCGTGCGTATTTTAAAGGGCGGTCGCTGAGCTGAATAAGACCCAGTTCCGTTGCGATACGGCGAAATCCCTCTTCTTCGGTGGTGAAGAATCCGAATTTGGACTTATTTCCTGCGAGGCTTGATGAAAAAGGATATTTTACGATAGAGGCCAAGGTTGAATAAGTCAGGACAAATCCACCTTTCCGACGTCCTTCGAATTGGTGTGTCAACAATCGGAATGCATTTGCGTTCCCCTCAAAATGTGTCAAATCATTCCATTCCATCGGTGAGAGCTTCTCTTGGAGCTGAACTCCTTTTCCTTCTGAAAAGAAGGTAGAAATGGCCTTTTCACCGGAGTGACCGAAAGGAGGGTTACCCAGGTCGTGCGCCAGACAGGCGGCAGAGACGATGGAACCGATCTCGGGCAGGAAAGAGTCTTGCAGTTCGGGCTGTCGGGCGAGGATCGCTTTCGATACATCGTTGCCTAACGAACGTCCTACACAAGATACTTCAAGGCTATGTGTCAGTCGGTTGTGAACAAAAATACTGCCCGGAAGGGGAAAAACCTGGGTTTTGTTCTGAAGCCTTCTGAAAGGGGCGGAGAAGACAAGACGGTCATAGTCCCGCTGAAACTCCGAACGGTTTTCCTGACGCTCTTCGTGAAACTCTTCCATGCCGAAACGCTTAGCTGAAATCAATCTTTTCCAGTCCATCATGATCTTTACAATTTGGTATTTGCACATTATTTAACTGCAAAAGTATGAATTTTAGGCTCAAATTGCGTATTTTCGCCCGTTAAATAGTAAACAGACTGAATATGAACATACAAGTAATCAATAAATCGAAGCATCCGCTTCCCGCATACGCGACCGAACTTTCTGCAGGAATGGATATCCGCGCTAATATTTCCGAACCTATCTCTTTGGCTCCCATGCAACGATGCCTGGTTCCTACAGGACTGTTCATAGCTCTGCCACAGGGATTTGAGGCGCAAATTCGTCCTCGGAGCGGACTGGCTTTGAAGAAAGGGATTACTGTGCTGAATTCTCCCGGTACCATCGATGCAGATTACCGTGGTGAGATTTGCATCATCCTGGTAAATCTTTCGGCTGAGACGTTTGTCATAGAAGATGGGGAGCGTATTGCACAGATGGTCATTGCGCGCCACGAACAAGCTGTATGGAAAGAAGTTGAGGTACTGGACGAAACGGAACGCGGCGCGGGTGGTTTCGGACATACCGGAAGAGGATAGATGTTCGGTCGAATCAATAATTGTAGTAAAATGAAAATAAATAAATTGCTTTTCGGAATGCTGCTGCTTCTGTTGGCTTCCTGCGGTTCATCCCGCAAGGTGGAGAAACAATCGGAGCAAGTTGTCGTTCAGGAAATAAATCTCACTCGAGCAGCAACGTAAATATGACTATTTCTTTCTTGAAGCATCGCGCCTGAAAGTGAAAAAAGGAGTATACGGCTGCTTTCGACCTGTTGCAGCATTGCCTGGCCATCAAACCGACCGGTTCGGCAGCTCTATACGAGATTGCCCAGTATTATCTTTTCCTTAAACAAGTGCCGCAAGGACAAGAGGCATTGGAGAAAGCAGTCGCTTATGCCCCTGATAATTACTGGTATAGTCAGGCATTGGCCGGTCTGTACCAACAGCAGGATCAGAAAGAAAAAGCGATAGGAATACTCGAAAAGATGGCAACGCGTTTTCCCGCTAAACAAGATCCGTTGTTCAACCTGCTCGATTTATATAATCAGAAGGAAGACTATGGCAAAGTTATTTCTACCCTGAACCGTATAGAGGAAAAAAAACGGGAAAGAATGAGCAGATCACCATGGAGAAGTTTCGTATCTATCTGCAAATGAAGGACGACAAAAAAGGCTTTTGAAGAAATAGAGAGCCTGGTCAATGAGTATCCGATGGACTACCGCTATCAGGTGATTCTGGGAGATGTCTATATGCAGAATGGCAAGAAGCAGGAAGCTTATGATACTTATAAGAAAGTACTTGCCGCAGAACCGGACAATCCGATGGCATTGTTTTCATTGGCTTCGTATTACGAGCAGACCGGACAGAAAGAACTGTTTGAACAACAGATGGATACTTTGCTACTGAACCGGAAAGTTCCTTCGGATACAAAGGTGAATGTGATGAGGCAGTTTATCGTCCAGAGCGAACAGGAGGGAAAAGACAGTACACAGGTTATCGGACTCTTTGACCGGATGATGCAGATGGATATGGATGATGTGCAAATTCCGATGCTTTATGCACAGTATCTGCTATCCAAAGGAATGGAGGCACAGTCTATTCCGGTATTGGAGCAAGTAGTACAGATAGATCCTACCAATAAAGCAGCACGCATGACTTTATTAGGTTCCGCCATCCGGAAGAATGATTATGAGCAGGTGATTAAGATCTGTGAGCCGGGGATTGAGGCAACTCCGGATGCCTTGGAGTTTTATTTTTATCTGGCTATTGCATATAATCAGGCCGAACGTTGGGACGATGTACTGGAAGTCAGCCGGAAAGCACTGGAACATGTCACTCCGGAGAGTGAGAAGCAAATGGTCTCCGATTTCTATACAATTATAGGTGATGTATATCATACCAAGAAGTTGATGAAGGAGGCGTATGCAGCGTATGATTCAGCTTTGGTTTACAACCCGTCCAATATAGGTGCACTAAATAATTATGCTTATTATTTATCGGTAGAGCGCAGAGATCTCGATAAGGCAGAGGAGATGAGCTATAAAACCGTAAAAGCCGCACCGAACAATGCTACTTATCTGGATACTTATGCCTGGATTCTTTTTGAGAAGGGAAACTATGCTGAGGCCCGTATCTATATTGACGATGCCATCAAGAATACCAAACCGGAAGAAGAGAGCAGCGTGGTGTTTGAACATTGCGGGGATATCTATTTTATGACCGGTGACGTAGAAGGTGCTTTGAAATATTGGAAGAAAGCACTGGAACTGGGCACTGAATCGAAAACACTTAAACAGAAAATAGAAAAAAAAAATACATTGCAGAATGAAAGGAAGTAAGTTGAAACAAACTGTCATTAAACAGTCTTACCTGCTGCCTTTGCTACTTATGGTAGTTCTGCTTGCAGGTTGTAAAACATCAAAGGTGGTCAAGACTACACCGGTAGAACCGGCTTATCTGTCATCTAAACTGCAACTGACAGTGCCCAACAAAAACGGCAGTATGACCGTAAGCGGCAGCATGAAGATGAAAAGCGGTGAACGAATCCAGTTATCTGTCCTGATGCCGGTATTCCGCTCGGAAGTAATGCGTATGGAAGTTACCCCGGATGAGGTGTTACTGATTGACCGTATGAATAAACGTTATGTGCGGGCAACCCGTGATGAGCTAAAGGGAATACTGCCCGAGAATGCTGATTTTGACCGGTTGGAGAAACTTTTGTTCAAAGCTTCACTTCCGGGTGAGAAAAAGGAGCTCACAGGACGTGAATTGGGAATTCCATCTCTGGAAAAGGCAAAGGTGAGACTATCTGATTTCTCGACTGCCGAATTCGAATTAATACCTACTGAGGTATCGTCCAGATACACTCAAGTAGCATTGGAGGATCTGCTAAAAAATGCTGATGAAACTATGAACCGCTTTCTTTTGATTCTGATAAGCTGTCTCTGTCTGACAACTACGATTTCAGCTCAGTCCAATAAACTGATCAAAGAGCTGGAAAGTAAACGTGGTGCCCTGCAACAACAGATTGCGGAGACTGAGTCATTGCTGAAGAACACAAAGAAAGATGTGGGTAGCCAGTTGAACGGACTTGCTGCCCTTACCGGACAAATAGAGGAGAGAAAGCGCTATATCATTGCCATAAACAATGATGTGGGAGGCTGTAGGCCGAGAGATTGCCGGATTAGAGCGGCAGCTCAGGGGACTCCAGCGGGATCTGAAGGATAAGAAGAAGAAGTATGAATCTTCCGTACAGTATTTGTATAAGAATAAGTCGGTTGAGGAGAAGTTGATGTTTATCTTTTCTGCCAAAAGTCTCGGGCAGACCTATCGTCGCCTTCGTTATGTGAGGGAGTATGCCACTTATCAGCGTTTGCAGGGGGAGGAGATCCTGAAGAAGCAAGAACAGGTGAATCGTAAAAAGAAAGAGCTTCAGCAGGTGAAGGTTGCTAAAGAAAATCTGTTGCGCGAACGGGAAGGTGAAAAAGGCTAAACTGGAAGCACAGGAAAAAAGAAAAACGTGAGATCGTTGCCGGTTTGCAAAAAGAAACAGAAAGGACTGCAAAGTGAGATTAGTAAGAAACGGCGTGAGGCCAACCAACTAAATGCAAAAAAATTGATAAGCTGATTGCCGAAGAGATAGAACGTGCACGTAAGCGTGCTCAAGAGGAAGCTCGTCGGGAAGCGGCGGCCCGTCGGAAAGCAGCTGCCAAAGAAAGTAAATCGTCTTCGACGGGAGGCGGTACGGTTCCAGCAAAGAAGAAAGCAGAACCTTTGGAACGTTTCACCATGAGCAAGGCCGACCGTGAACTCGGGTAATTTTTTGTAAGTAACAGAGGTAAATTGCCGATGCCTATTACGGGACCCTACATTATTACCAGCCATTACGGACAATATGCTGTGGAAGGATTACGTAACGTAAAACTTGATAATAAAGGAATTGATATACAAGGGAAACCGGGTGCACAGGCCCGTGCTATTTTTGATGGAAAAGTGGCTGCCGTGTTCCAATTGAACGGACTTTTCAATGTACTGATACGCCATGGTGATTATATCTCGGTATATTGTAATCTTTCATCCGCTTCCGTGAAATCAGGTGATACGGTAACGACCCGGCAGGCTATCGGTCCGATTTTCTCGGATGGTAGTGACAATGGACGGACTGTTCTTCATTTCCAGTTGCGCAGGGAGAGGGACAAACTGAATCCGGAGCCATGGCTGAACCGATAAATGCTTTCAGACAGATTATGCACATACATAACAACAAGTCGTTTTTTTAATCTTAAATGAATACAACACATGCGAATCATCACTCTACTAATTACCTTATTTGCTTTTGGGATAACACCGTTACAGGCATTCTCCTATTTTTCTTTTAAGAAGTATCAGGTAGAAGACGGATTATCACATAACACAGTCTGGTGCGCCATGCAAGATAGCTATGGCTTTATATGGCTGGGAACGAGCGACGGTTTAAATTGCTATAACGGACGTGGTAACAAGGTTTACAGAAATGTCCTGAATGATAAGTTTTCGCTAGAGAACAACTTTGTGCAGGCACTTTTGAGGAAGAGAACCACAATATATGGGTCGGAACCAACTGGGGACTTTATATCTACGACCGTGAACACGATCGTTTCACTTATTTTGATAAGAAGACCCGCTATGGCGTTTTTATCAGTAGTGAGATAAAGAAAATAATAAAGTCCGAAAGCGGTTTGATCTGGATTGCCACTTTGGGACAAGGATTATTTGTTTATAATCCTCAAACGGATGTGTTGACACAGAATAGTCTTCAGACCTCTTTCGTATGGGACGTTTGTGAGAATAACTCTGGACATATCTATGCCTCTTCTTTACAGGAAGGTTTGCTTTGCTTCGATGAAAACGGTAAATTCCTGCAATCCTATCCTCTTTTGTCTGCCGGCAATAATCCCGATAATTATCGTATCAACTGTTTGCTCGATATCCGGAGTGATATCTGGTTCGGTGCGGGGAGCAACTTGTTGTACTGTCTGAACGAGCGTACCGGCAACCTGGACTGCTATAATGCATCCCATCTGAATTTCGGTGCGATCCGTTGTCTGCTGAATTACTCGGAAACAGAGCTTCTGGTGGGTACCGACAATGGGCTCTACCTTTTTGACTTACATGATAAAAACTTCTCACGAATCGATAATCCGTCAGATCCCAGAAGCTTGAGCGACCAGTCTATCAATGCAATGATGCGCGATGCAGAAGGTGGAATCTGGGTGTTGACCAATTTGGGAGGAGTGAATTATCTGGCTAAACCGACTAAAAGATTCGATTATTATCCTCCTGTTTATCGGGATGGAGGTGTGGCTGCCGGAAAAGTAGTAGGTCCTTTTTGCGAAAATGCTGCCGGGGATATCTGGGTGGGTACTCGTGATGGGTTGTGTTTCTTCGATGTCTCCACTCATCAACTGACCGCTTATCCGATAGGCGGAGGCGTGGATAAGAAGTACGACATACGTTCTTTGTTGTTGGATGGCGAGCGTTTGTGGATTGGTACTTATGCCGAAGGGTTGAAGGTACTCGACCTCCGGACCGGCCATGTGAAATCGTACAATCATCTGCAGGATACTCCGAACACAATTTGCAGTGACGATGTCCTGGCAGTATATAAAGATCGAAGCGGGGATATTTTTTTGTAGGAACCAGTTGGGGACTGTGTCGTTACAATCCCCGGGAAGACAATTTCTCGACAATTACCACAGTAGGGTCAATGGTCTCTGTGGTTGATATTCTGGAAGACATGTACGACAATCTTTGGATTGGTACATCCAACAGCGGTGTGTTTCGTTTTTAATACCCGGAACGGGCATTGGAAACATTTCCAGCATGAAAGGAATGATTCGACTACCATCACTAATAATTCCGTAATTACATTATTTGAAGATCTGAAAGGTACCATGTGGGTTGGTACCAATGGAGGCGGACTTTGTTCGTTCGATCCGAAGACTGAAACATTTATTGATTTCGATCCGGATAATACAATATTGCCCAACCGGGTCATCTACTCCATTGAACAAGACAAGACCGGTGACTTCTGGATATCCAGTAATGCCGGGTTGATAACGATCAATCCGATCACAAAGCAGCATTTCCGCCAATTTACGGTGAATGACGGACTGCAAGGCAATCAGTTTACAGCCCAATCTTCATTGAAAACAGCAAGTGGTAAACTCTATTTCGGCGGAATCAGTGGCTTCAATTCTTTTGTCCCCGATCAATTCATGGATAATCAGTACATCCCTTCCGTATATATTACGGAAATACGTCTGCCTTATACGACGGATGAACGGCTGGTGCAGGATATTCTTCATCTGGAAGGTCCCCTCTATCGTGCGGAAACCATAACGTTACCTTACGAACATAATACTTTCTCTGTGAGCTTTGTAGCCTTGAGTTACGAAGATCCTTTGAAAAACCGTTATTCTTACCGCCTGAAAGGAGTAGATAAAGAGTGGGTTATTAACTCCGAACAGAATACGGCTTCTTATACCAATTTGCCTCCGGGCAAGTATGAGTTTGAGGTACGGGGTTCGAACAACGATCATAAATGGAATGACCAGACTACTTCCTTGCTGATTGTAGTCACGCCTCCATGGTGGCTGACTACATGGGCATATTGTGTCTATACACTTCTCCTCCTCGGTCTTGCCTATTATGCAGGCTGGCATTGGAACCGGCATGTGAAGAAGAAATACAAACGTCGTATGGAAGAGTACCAGACTACGAAAGAAAAAGAGGTCTACAAGTCGAAGATCAGTTTCTTTATTAATCTGGTGCATGAAATCCGTACTCCACTGAGTCTGATCCGGCTTCCTCTTGAGAAACTATTGGAAGATAAACGAGAAGGGCGGGATGCCAAGTACTTATCGGTAATCGACCGGAATGTCAATTACCTTTTGGGGATTACCAACCAGTTGCTCGACTTTCAAAAAATGGAAAATGGTGGGGTGCAGTTGAGTCTGAAGAAGTGTGATATCAACCAATTGGTAAGTGATGTTCACAGCCAGTTTACGAGTCCCGCCGAACTGAAAGGCATCTCAGTGATGCTTGATCTGCCGGAAGGCGAGATCTTTGCTTCGGTCGATCGTGAAAAGGTCTGCAAAATTATCGTCAACCTGATAGGTAATGCAGTAAAATATGCCCAAAGCCGTATCGATATCAAATTAGTCTCTTCCGATGAAGGCTTCCGGGTTTCGGTGAGTGATGACGGTCCGGGTATTCCGGATGTTGAAAAGCGAAAAGTATTTGAGGCCTTCTACCAGGTGAAAGACGGAAAATCGGGAGCAGTAGGTACAGGTATCGGTTTGGCTTTTTCCAAATCACTGGCTGAAGCACACCATGGTACGTTGAGCCTTGAAGATAGTGTATATGGTGGATCCTCTTTTGTTCTCACTTTGCCTTGGGGTGAAGAGGCTGTATCCGAAGAACCGGAAGTAGTGATACCGGATGGTCGGGAAGCGGCTGACGAAGAACAGGGTACCGAGTTATCGGGCAGTAAATTTACCATTCTGTTGGTGGAAGATAATGTCGACTTGCTGAATCTGACCCGGGAATCTCTGAGTACCTGGTTTAAAGTTTTGAAAGCTCAGAATGGCCGGCAGGCACTTGAGGTACTTGCCAACGAGACAGTGGATGTGATTGTCAGTGATGTGATGATGCCGGAGATGAACGGTCTGGAGTTAACGGCAAAAGTTAAGTCGGACATTGAATACTCCCATATACCTGTCATCCTGTTAACTGCAAAAACGACACTGGAAGCCAAGGTGGAAGGCTTCGAGTGTGGTGCCGACGTATATATTGAAAAACCGTTCTCTATCCGTCAGTTACGCAAGCAGATTGAGAATTTGCTGAAAGCTGCGCCAAGCCTTCCATAAAATGATGTCTGAATTATCAGGTGGCAATGGGGCTGCCCCTATCAGCCCGGTAGAATATTCTGTGTCTCAGAAAAGATTGTGAATTGATGGCTAAGGTTCGGGCAGCGGTCGAGGCACAGCTTTCGGACGAGAACTTCTCCGTCGATACACTGGCAGAGTCACTCAATATGAGCCGTTCCAATTTCTATCGTAAGATAAAGGCCTTGGCCGGTATGCCGCCCAATGATTACCTGAAGACTATCCGTTTGAATAAAGCTGCCGAGCTGCTGAAAAGCGGAGTGCGCATAACCGAAGTGTGTGAGAAAATCGGCTTCAGTTCTTCGTCCTATTTTGCCAAATGCTTTAAGATTCAGTTTGGAGTATTGCCGAAAGATTATCATTGATACAAGTGCGGACTCCGCATTATCCCAAGATATATGATGCACCACAGGGGATAGATGACTGTCATCGCTTAAACAATCAGTACCCTCTTTACTCTCCTTTCAGTTGATGGAAAAAGAGTAAAGAGGGTATTGACAAAGAGGGGATGTATAACTGTGTATACAATAGATCGATCGGATTGTACTATTTAATTTGCGTTCCTTCTTTGCAAGGTTTTCCCAAAACAGGCATCCCGTTTGCATCCCAGCTTATTTTTTGCAGACGGGGACTACGGGAGTCTGTTGCTCCCGGTGCATCGTTGGGGATTTTTCGGGCATGATAAAGCATGTACCATTCCTTTTCATCCGGTGGGGACAAAAGAGGGACTACCCGGTCCGAAAACACTGTCTTCGGGTTGCTGTTCAAAGACAGGAGTATCCTGCTTCTTCCAGGATGCCGCATTGGTCAGGTCACTTCCGGCATCAGCAGTCAGCAGTCCGATGCAATAGTAGGGAGTCCAGCTTCCACTGGCACAGTAGTATATCAGCACTTTGTCCTTGTTCTTCGATTCAAAGAATTGTGGGGACTCGTTGACGTGGATTGGGTAAGCTGTTTTACTGCCATCAGGTGAGATCCATTGACGTTCCCATTCATATTCCGGTTCCGCAATCATCACCCTGTCCGACGAGAGTGTCCACGGATTTTCCATCCTGGCAATATAGATACATTGAGTTTCTGTTTCAATCCGGCGCTTAGGCCATCCACACCAAATGAGATAACGCTGACCCTGATGCTCGAATGTACTGGCATGGATTGCCCAATTATCGTCTTTGTCAGTTTTAATTCGTCCTTTCATCACAAATTCACCTTCCAACGGGTTGGGAGAACTGTTTTCTATGACATAGATGTGGTGATTGTCCATGTTGCCGTCATCTGCTGCGAAATAAACATACCATTTCCCGTCAATCCGGTGTATCTCCGGTCCCCAGAGGTGATAAGAGTTGGAGATTTCTTTTGGAATCCATACTTCTTTCCGGGCAGCATGTTCCAGGTCGGTGATGTCATTGGTTTCCCAAAGGATAATTTTATTCTCGGCTCCTTGCGTGTAATAATATTTGCCTTCGTGAAAGATAGCCCATGGTTCTGCTCCTACTGCCAATAGTGGATTGGTATAAGTAGCTTCGGAAGGAATCTCTTTAGTGGCAGAAGCTTTTGTTTTGACAAGCCGGACAGCAGGTCAGTACCAACAGGAGTAAGGGGATATGTTTGAGTTTCATAGGCTTTGGGTTTTAACAATATTGCAAATTAAATACGTTTTGGGACGAACGGAGACACGTCCGGCTCAAGTTTAGACTATTTTAACGTGAAATCCCGACCGACATCTTTGCTTTGATATCCCGGGAAGAAAATCCTAACAAGATGTCGTGGCTACCCCGGTCGATGACGAGTCTCCGGCTACCCGTATCATAATGTGAGAATGCTTCTGCCGGAACAGTAATTTCTATACTCTTTGTTTCGCCCGGTTCCAGATATACTTTCCGGAAGCCTTTCAGTTCTTTTTCCGGATGTTCCACTGTCGTATCTTTGTTGGATACATAAAGTTGTATGACTTCTGCGCCTGCCGTTCTTCCGGTGTTGGTGAGTTTACAGGTGACTGTTACCGAACCGTCCGTTTTCGGAGTACCGACAGTCGGTGCCGAAAGTTTAAAACGGGTATACGACAATCCGTAACCAAATGGATATTGTACTTCCCGTTTCAGTTTATCGTATCCACGATATCCGACAAATATACCTTCGGTGTACTCTACATGCTTGTCTCCGTCCGGATCGTAGTAGCTGTGAAAAAGTGGGATTGTCTTCCCATCGTTTCTCAAAAGTGACAGGTAATTTCCCCGAAGGATTGAGCTCCCCGAAGAGTGTACGTGCGATTGCCGTTCCGGCTTCCTGGCCTCCGTACCATGCCCATAGTAGTCCTTTCAGGGAAGGTTCCCAGCTTTGCATTTCTACATTGCCCCCTGCATTGACGATACCTACTACGGGACGTTTAGATTGCAGCGTATTCTGCAGTAATTGTGCTTCGTCTTCGGGGAGTTCGAAGGTACGGTCTCGTCCTTCTCCTTCCGTATCTGAGTTGAATCCGATGCAAGCCACTACCAGGTCGTTTCGGTTCAGTGCTTCAACGAATAAATTGTTTGAGGCATTCTTCTGTTTCCATATAAAATTGACAGCAGCACCTCCGCCTTTCTGGAAGTATTCTATCTTCAGGTCATACTTTTTACCGGCTTCCAGCATGCAACGATAAGTGGAATTGCGGAAAGCACCTTCGTGCCATTCGTCTGCGATGAGTTTTCCATCGATATATAGTCTGTATCCATCGTCTCCGCCAAGGGTGAACAGGTATTCATCTGTTTCTTGTGGACAGATGGTTCCATTCCATCGGACGGAGAATTGCTCTTTGGGCATCTCTTTTAATCCCGTACCACCCGACCAGGAATAGTTTATTTTCGTCTCAGTCTGTTCCACTTTCGGAGTGCCTTCTAAATTCATGTTATCGAAGTACTGAGCACGGAAGCCTTTTTGCTTTCTTTCAGTATCGGTAAAAATAATAGTCGGTAAATAGTTGTATACATCCAGATATTCTACCCGGATGCCTCTTTCGGCGGCTTCTTTGCGTATACCGTCCAATACGGATACATATTGGAACGGATGTACTTCACCACTGCCGCCTCCGCAAACATATCCTTGTGCGTTTTTACCTACTACAGCGATTGTTTTCACTTTGCCGGAGCGGATCGGAAGGATCTGGTTGGTATTCTTCAGCAATACCAAGCCTTCACTCGCCACGTTCAAAGCGGTTTGGGCACATTGCGGATTGTTCAGTGGGATATGAGTATCCGGCTGCTGTGTTTCCCGGAATCCGAAAGCAAGGAGAGTTTGCAGGATGTGGCGTACCTTTTCGTCTATCATTTCGATTGTGATATCACCTGTTCGTAAGTAGTACTTCAGTTCTTCGGGTTGCATCTTGCTTCCGGCAGGCATCTCGAGATCTAGCCCCCTTTTACGGCAGGGATGCAATGATGAGTCGATCCCCAGTCGGACATTAGGATTCCCTTGAAGCCCCATTGCTGTCTTAGTACATCTTTCAGCAGCCACGGGTGTTCGGTAGTATAAATTCCGTTCAGCAGATTGTAGCTTGACATCACTGCACCTACTTCGGCTTCTTGTACGGCTGCCCGAAAAGAAGGGAAATAAATTTCGTTTAGAGTTCGTTCATCAATATCCGAACTGATATGATCACGATCATAATCCAGTTATTGGCGATAAAGTGTTTGATGGTAGCCATGATCCCTTGCCCTTGTACGCCTTTTATATATCCGGTTGCCATGCGTGAAGTGAGATACGGGTCTTCTCCCATATATTCGAAATTACGTCCACACATCGGAGCACGGTAAATGTTGACTGCGGGACCTAAAACGACATGTACTCCTCGTGCGCGGCAATCTTTACCCAGGGCGCTTCCGTATTCCGTAGCCAATTGTTCGTTCCAGGTGGCAGCCAGCATCAGTGCACACGGATAAGCAGTAGAGGGCCCGTGTGTTCCCAGCCCTTGTGGGCCATCGCTCATCTTCAGTCGGGGGGGATGCCGAAACGTTCCAGCGGACGGGTATACATCCAATTGATACCCCCCTATATAAGACAGTTTCTCGTCAAGGGTCATTTGTGAGAGTATTTTTTCCGCTTGTTGTTCCACATCGGCAGTGAATCGTTTTTGGGCGGTGCTAAAAAGACATTGAAGGGTGAGTACTCCCCATAACAGGAGTCGGCGGCAAGAAGTTGCCAAGGAGGTAGTTGCTTTCATTTTAGTAAGATTATTGGTTTGTGCAGGTCTGTTGTGAATTTACCACAAAGTGCACGGAGAGCATGAGAGGAAATCTTCTTTGAGATATGCTGACTTGTTTAACAGTAAGCTACAACTCCGTGTCCTCTGTGGTAAATCTATATTAGAGTTCGCTGATTTCCGAGTACAGTTCAATCATGCAGGAATTTTCCAGCAAGCTTTTGAACTTGTCTTTCCGGTTGCCCGACCAGTCGTTGTTCAGCAGCCCGTTTTCATCGCGGGTGTACTGCCAGGCATAGTCTGCATTGTCGATCATAGCTTTTACATAAGTATCGTTTTTGTCAACTTCGTAAAGGGCTTTCAGACCACGGAAAAGGATGACGTTGAACCATGGGCTAGACGGGAAAAAACTTCATTTCTCCTTTTACCGTTGGTTGCGGTTTCAGGAAATGCTCGTAAGATCCCTTGGCCGTTTGTTGTGCATCTTTCAGGTATTGTTCGTCACCGGTGGCCTGATAGAGCAGTACACCTGCCTGAATCATCTGTCCGCTGTTGTACGTATATTTGGCATAACCGATCTTGCCTTGCAGGTTCTTGTTGTCCCAATAGACAAAATCCGACGGATCGCGCAAATTATCGCGTGTCCACTGGTAAGTTGCCATTGCCTGGTCGAGGTATTTTTTATCTTTGGTCAACTTGTAGAGCTTCATGCAAAGAACCGTTGCAGGTGCGTTCGAGCAAGTATTCTTTGATTCCTTTTTCTGTTCGCACCAGTAGATTCCACCTCCCAGTTCGTCCGACCACCCGGAGTAGATGTAGTCGTGCAGGGCGATGGCTTTCTTTAAGTACTCTTTGTTCTTTGTCACGGCATAATAGTCGCAAAAGTCAATCGCTACCCAATCGTTGTCATCATAGTAACGGTCGTTTTGTCCGGCGAAGGCCGGATAAGACTGATAACATTCCGGCTGGCGGGTGGTATCCCAGTACAAGTCGAGTCCGGGCTTGATCTGTTTGTCCATCAGTTTTTTGTACTTCTTGTTGCCGGATGTTTTATAAAGCGATACGCAACCTGACACCATTGCCGAATAAGGCCATAAGAAGGATACTTCTTGTTGAGTAACTTCCGAACCGGTGTTGGCTGTATATGTAATTTGTTGTTTGGGATTCCGTGGATAAGTCTCCATCAGCAATCCATACTTCTTTTACCTCATCAAAGAGACAGTACTCGTTGAAGGAGTGAATCGGCTCTCTGAAGGTAGATTTTACCTCCCAACTGTGCCGACAGACAAGCCGGAACGAGCAGGAAGGTGAGGGCAATGAATAATTTTCTCATACTTGTATTTAAATAATAGCAATCAGTAGTTGAGTCGGGGGTACGGTCTTTACAGGCCACTATCCGGTTGTATACCCTACACCCGACAACGACTCAACTATTGATTTGCAAAATAATAAAATAGCAGATAACAGTTGAAAGCCTCCCTTTCATGAAAGTATCCCATCACAGGTAAACAGATTTCTGCAATGTCCCCTTATAGGGAGGCACTCCTTTTATTTTATTTTCTCAAAAATAGCTTTGATTCGTTTCATATCCAATTTCGGAGTACGGTCATAATAGTAGATACCGTTTTTCTCCTGTTCCACGTCAGTCAGCTGAGTATAGCAGAAACCTGTCACATGCGGTGAGTCGATAAAAGCATCGATCTGACCTTCCAGACGCTTGTAGAATGCTTCTGCATTTTCAGGCATACCACCGTATCCCCATGAGTTTTTGCGGTCTTTCTCTGCCATCCAGGGGATACCGCCGAATTCGTCAACCATGTAAGGTTGTCCCTCGTAAACGGCCAGGAAGTCCTTGTCACGCGCATTGCGGTAAGGCTCTTTACCTTCTTCCATTTTTAGCTGTTCAGTCAGTTTAGCACGATCCTGCTCGTAGTTGTGTACGCTCCAGATATCTGTTATCACATGGTTATCACCACTGGCGTCGTTTACCGGACGAGTCGGGTCGATGGCTTTGGTAATGTTGTATACGTCACGTACCAAGCGGACATAAGCATCCGGACCGCCACCCCAGGTTTCATTGAAAGGAGTCCAGGTTACGAGTGAGGGATGATTGCGGTCACGAACCACTACTTCGCTCCATTCACCCAGGAAGTTACGCGCAGCCAGCTCCTTGTTTACATCGAGCATCCAGCTTGCCGATTCTCCCCAGGTGATGTATCCCAGTTTGTCGGCCCAGTAATAATATCTCTTTCAAATACTTTCTGGTGAAGACGTGCCCCGTTGAAACCGGCTTCTTTTCCCAATACGATATCGTTCTTCAGATCTTCATCGCTCGGAGCTGTCCAGATACCTTCCGGATAGAATCCCTGATCGAGTACCAGACGTTGGAAGTAAGGCTGGTTGTTCAGATAGAAACGTCCGTTGGCTGTGTGCACTTTGCGCATACCGGCGTATGATTTCACCTCGTCCAGTACGTTGCCTTTGGCATCTTTTACCTGATAAACGAGATCGTATAAGAACGGATCTTCCGGCGACCACAGTTTCATATTCTTCACCGGCAGAACTACTACCGAACTGTTGGCACAATTTACACTTTTCTTGGCAACGGTTTTATTTCCGTCTTTCAAGGTGATTTCCAATGTGTTGGCCGATTCATTATAAAATTCCGGTTCGATGACCAACTGTTTTTGGTCGATGTCCGGGCGTACGAATACTGACTTCAGACCGTCGGCTGAGACAGCTTCCATCCATACAGTCTGCCAGATACCGGTAGTACGGGTATAAGAGCAGCCTCCCGAATAATAGTTACTGCATTGCTTTCCTCCGGTTTGTAGTCCGGAACGGAGATCATCTTGTACGAATACCACCAGATTGTGAGTCTTTCCGGGGGTAACATAGCGAGTCAGATCTACGGCAAACGAAGACGAACCGCCGAAATGACGTTGTACGAATTTACCATCGACGTAGATCTCCGCACAATAATCCACAGCACCGAAGTTCAGGAATATCTTTTTTCCATTCCAGTCCGATGGGATGGTAATATTGCGTTGATACCACATCTGTTCGATGAAATCGGTATAGCCTACTCCCGAAAGTTTACTTTCCGGGCAGAAGGGTACAGTGATGTTCTTATCAAACTTCTCTGCCGACTGCAGACGGCGGTCTTTTCCTGATTTACCAAAATCGAAATCGAATGTCCAAGTCCCGTTCAGGTTTACCCATTGTTCCCGTTCGAACTGTGGACGGGGATACTCCGCTCGCGAGTATCTGCACTGAAACAGGACCAGCTGTTCAGCATGAATAGCATTGCTGCTGCTAAAAGTTTTTTCATTGTAATTGTGTGTTTGAGTCTTTCTTTCCCCTCCACTTGCAGGCAGGAGAGAAAGGAGGACTTGTGTATGAATATTGAGTTATTATTATAATGGTTCGGAGTGATTATTCACCTCTCTATCGGGAGGCTCCCACTACCGGAAATTCCGTTATTCTTAATGTAGTGCATCCATAAGGAATCAGGGTGATTTCTGTTTCCGGCCCTTCGCCTCCGCTACAGAAAGAATAAGGTTGAGGCCCTGCCATTTCGTTGTAAAGTTTCCATGAAGGTACCAATCTTGCTTTCATCCGTATTTCTATCGGGGCATTTTCCTTATTCCAGGGGAATACGGAAGATTGCTTTTCCGTATGAATCGTTACACGGGCATGTTCGTTCGCTTTGTTACGATTGAAATCAACCAATCCATAGTTCCATGGTTCGGTAGGAGTCACTGAGTAATAATACGGACCATACCACGGCTCTTCAAACTCTTTCTTCTCCCATTTTTCTTCCATCTTCAAGGCAAATACCAACGGACCGCGTTCAATGGTTACCGAATTTTCATACCAGGTGCTGGCAGTGACTTCCATCGGCAGATGGAGTTCCACCCGGTCCCCTTTTTTCCAGTTGCGGTTGACAATGGCCATCCGGCCTCCTTCGGCATGTTGAAGAAGTTGTCCGTTGACTGATATTCCGGCTTGTCTACACCATTTCGGGATACGTAATTGGAGAGCGAAGTTTACTTCTTTCCGTTTTTTGTCCATCGATTGGAGGGTGAAACTTATTTTGTCATCCATCGGATAATAGGTTTCTTCACTGAAAGTTACCGTACACCCATCCGCTACTTTGGCCGTCACTTCCGATGGAGCGTATGCTGTAACAGCCAGTCCGCCGTCAGGAGTGGCATACCAGAGGCTTTGGGTGAATTTAGGCCAACCTTGGTGCATGTTCGATGCACAACAAGGATATCCCGTCAGCAGCCCGAAACAGTTGTCCGTTCCTCCGTGATCCTGATCGAAATTGCGACGATGGCGTGATACCATCACCTGGTTGGCTTGTTGGAAATATTGTTTTGTCATAAAATCGTCTGAAATCTGGGTGGGCAGTGCGTTGAATGCAATCCTTTCCAGATGGTCGGCGAAGTCGATATCTCCCGTAATCTCTACCATTTTTTCCAGCGAGTACATCAGTTCCACAGCTGAGCAGAGTTCTGAACCTTGGGTCGGATTGTTGCCATGCAATGCCTCGTCACCACCATACATACCCTGCGGTTGTCCGTGGAACTGGCGAATGTCACGAAAAGCACATTTAACCGCATCGAGATACATTTTGTCGGGCTCTTGCTGATAATAGATGACAGGCTCTTTGATACCTTGTGCCAGGTTGACACAGTGAATCGTATTGATACGTTTCAGGTCTCCCCGGTTCACCATATCTACAAAGCTGAAACTTTGTTGATGAATCAGTTTGCCGAGATCGAGTAGGAATGAATCACCGGTGATATTATAGAGCCAGTATACGGCCTGAAGATTATCGCAGGCACGGAACTCTGCCCAAAAAGTCCAGTTGCCGAGCGGCTTTTCCGGTAACGTTTTCAGTTGATAACGGAAATAGTCGGTCATAAACCGGATGACCCGTTGATCGTTCGTGGCAGAATAATATTGCTGGAGTATTTTCAGCATCACCATACGCGGCCACCAGTCGTGAGAGTTATCCGTTGTATGCCGGCCTCTCCGGGATAGTCTTTGGCCGGACCGAAGAAACCGTCTTCCCGCTGACTTTTTAAAGCCCATTCTATCCAAGGTTGCACTTTAGCTTTCAGTTGCGCATCGTCCAGGATATATGCCAGAGGAAGTAAACCGTCAATCCAGTATGGTCCTCTTTCCCATTGATCACCGTCGCCGCCGAGCCAGCCGTTGCGTTCGCCCATCACCAGCGGATACAGTTTGTCCATTTGCCCGGTTGCCCCGTTTTTCTGCCTTACCAACATTTCCTGTAACCATCCTTTTGCCTTAATGCTGCCTAACGGTAGTTCCATCAAAGGTTTGCGTACCAATGGATAGCGGTTGTTGGTATAGTTCTCGGGGGTATCGGCCCGGAGCCCGCTTCCCAAGGAAGAGAAGCAGAGGCCCAGTCCGATGAGCAGATATGTAAATGTATTTTTTTTCTTCATGAGTGTCTTTCGATTAATGCTTTATCACCGGGTATCTTTTACTCTCTTGTGTTCGGGAAAGCCGAAACCCGCAGTCTGGCTGCTCCCATCGGAATCAGGGTGATTTCTTCTTTTTCCCCTTTCGGAGCGTCCATTTCAGGAAGTTCGCTACACAAGTCGTATTGATCGATAACCCATGAAGGAACCTTGCGTCCGATAGCTTTTACCTCGATAGGTGTACTTGCGACCGTGAACGGGAAGTTGTCAGCCGGCCATTCTTTGTGTACTACTTTAAAGTCTTTCAAAGGTTCGTTCTTACCGAGTACCAATGCGTAGTTCCAAGGAGTTTTTGCATAGATCTCGTATGTCGGCCATTGGCTGGCGTCAGCGCCTTCCTGCCATTTAGAGTCACCGATAGCCGTAGCGCGGCTGTCCTTTTTCACATAATCTTCGTCAATTTTCAGTGACATTGTCAACGGACCGTAGTCTACGCTTACACTGTTTTTGTTCACTTGCCATGTACGCATCGAAAGTTGCATCGGCAGTTGAATCTCCACTTGGTCATTGTCTTTCCATTCGCGATTGATGCAGGCATATTGTCCGGCTTCGGGGTTAGCCGCTACTTTTTTGCCGTTAACAAAGATAGTTGCACCCTCTGTCCATGAAGGGATTCTCAGATAGAACGGGAAACTTACAGCTTTCGGAGTATTTACCGTAAACCGGATGGTTTCCTCGAAAGGATAATTCGTCTGCTCGTGAAGGCTTATTTCGTTTCCGTCACCCACTTTCACCGTTGCTTTGCAGGCGGCATACATGGCGGCCGCTACACCATTATCCGGAGTAGCCAGAATCAGATGCTCGGCATAATAAGGCCATCCCTGTGCGTGGTTATGCTGGCAGCAACGGCTGCTGAACGGGTTCATTGCCAGGAAAGGTCCCCGGTTGTCGATGCCCGGATGATGATTCTTTGAATCGCTGACCGCATGGTTCGGGCAAGTGATGTAACGCAATGCTTTGAAATCCGGCATCACGGCAGCCGGATAAGAGTTGAACGCTACTTCTTCACAGTGTTCCGCCCACATTGGGTCTCCCGTCATGCAAAGCATGATTTCATCGGAAGCCATTTGTTCCACCAGACCGCAGGTTTCCACTCCCTGACGAGGATCGATATATCCCATGCGGGCATTTTCGTCGGCACCGAACATACCGCCCGGTACTTGTCCGAAAGTACGGCGTATCAGATTGTGTACATTATAAGATGCTTTCAGCATGGCTGAATCTCCTGTCATCATATAATAGGTAGCCGGCTCGCGGAAACATTGTGCGATGTTTACATTGTGCCAGTTCGGCAGTGCCGACGGGCGGGTCCAGTCTGCTGTGTTCCGGTGTATCTTCTCAGCCAGTTCCAGTAAGAATTGATCTCCTGTGCGGTTATAAAGCCAATATACGCTTAACAGGTTATCTCCGCCACGGCTGTTTTCCCAATAGTCCTCCAGGAATTGTTCGTCCGGTACACTTAACTGCCATTTAAAGTAATTCGTCATCAGGTCAATAACCCGTTGGTCCTGAGAATACTCATAATAAGATTGCAGACACCAGAGCATAATCATCTGTGCCCACAATTCTCTTTTTCCGTTCCGCTCGTTGATGGGACCAAAGTATCCGTCGGGCTGTTGGCTGGCGAATGCTCCTTCGAGCCATACTTTAGCTTCATCAATCATTTTCTGATCCTTTAATATATAAGCCAGGTTTCCGTATCCTTTCAGCCAATAGGGGACTTCTTCCCATCCGTGATCTCCTCCTTTGGTCAGCCAGGCATTATTCTCTTTGCCCAGCCATGCACTGATCTCATTCAGGTGACCGGTCAGACCGTCTTTCTGTAATTCGAGATATTTCTTCAACCATCCTTCGGGCTGAATACTTCCGACGGGCAGTTTAATGAAATTCATCGGTTTCAGTGGCAAGCGGTTTCCTACATAGTTTACGTTGGTTTGTGTACAGTCGGGGCGGTTCACGATGGTTACTGCCGACGATGATTGATCGGAAGTACACGATGCTGCCAGTAATCCGGCTGTAAATAGGATTCCGGCCAAGCCTCCTTTCAGACTTTTCATCTTTTTCATGTTTGGGTGTTTTTACTTATGGTTATTATTTAGGGGTTATTTCAATACAAATCAGTAGCTTCATCTGATATCATGCTACAAAGTTTGTGAATTCTGTATGAAATGTGCGACACAAACTATTCAATAAATAGCAATTACTGACCAATACGATGCGAAATGCGGGTTATGTGAATATTAGAAGTATAAAAAGAACAGATTCTTTTGTTTATTGAGCAGTATTTATCCCTTTATTCAACGAAAATGTTTTTTCTTTGTAGCATCTTAATAACAGAAAGCTATGAAAACAAAGATCTACCTGCTATTTATTACTACCTTATTCTTCTGCGCCGGTTGTGGCAACAAGAGCGGCGGACAGAAACAGGAGTCGGTAAGTGCGGCAAAGGATACATATGTAAATCCTTTGTTTCCGGAAGGGGCCGATCCGAGTGCTCTTTTCCATAATGGTAAGTATTATTATACCCATGGAACGGAAGATAAGATCATGCTTTGGGAAACGTCCGATATCACTGATATGGCTCATGCGGTTTGCAAGATAGTGTGGAAACCTCAGGATCCATCCAACAGTTGTCATCTCTGGGCACCGGAGATTCACTATATCAATGATAAATGGTATATATATTATGCAGCCGACGACGGCAATACGGATAATCACCAGTTGTACGTACTTGAAAACTCTTCACCCGACCCGATGGAGGGAAAGTTCGAAATGAAAGGAAGTATCATAACCAATCCCGAATGGAATTGGGGGATACAGGCCACCACTTTCGAACATAAGGGAGTCCGCTATCTGGCCTGGTCCGGATGGCCCAAAAGGAGAACCAATGCCGAAACTCAATGTATCTATATTGCCAGGATGAAAGATCCGTGGACACTCGATTCACCCCGTGTCCTGATATCCAAACCCGAGTATGAATGGGAACGGCAGTGGGTCAATCCGGATGGCAGCCGTACGGCTTACCCCATTTATGTGAATGAAGGGCCTCAGTTCTTCCATTCGAAAGATAATAAGACGTTGATTCTATATTACGCTGCCAGCGGTTCGTGGTCACCCTATTACTGTGTCGGGATGTTGACTGCCGATGCCGAGAGTGATTTGTTAGATCCGGCTTCCTGGACAAAGAGTTCGGTTCCGGTATTTCAGCAATCGTTGGAGAATGAAGTTTATGGTCCGGGTGGACTCTCCTTTGTTCCCTCGCCCGATGGGACTGAATGGTATATGATTTACCATGCCCGTCAGGTGACCAATGGAGACACCGGGAGTCCTGAAACCCGTAATCCGCGAATACAAAAAATAGGATGGGATGCCCATGGAATGCCCGATTTGGGGATTCCGGTTCGTGCAGGGGTTGCCTTGCCGAAACCTTCGGGTACTCTTTTGAAATAAAATAGTCATTTAGAACATTTTTTCCTTAGTCTGACAGGTAGCCGCCTACCTGTCCCGGGATCGTATTGCATCATTAATAGGTTAAACATAATTTGAAGACAATGAAAAAGAGCATTTTAATTGCAGTTCTGACAGCGTCGATAGCTACTTCCGCTTTTGCACAATGGAAACCGGCAGGAGACAAAATCAAGACAAAGTGGGCTGAACAGGTGAATCCTGAAAATGTATTGCCCGAGTATCCACGTCCGGTGATGGAACGGGGAGAGTGGAAGAACCTGAATGGTTTGTGGAATTATGCCATCACCGAGAAAGGAGCTGCTCCTTCAGCTTACGAAGGTCAGATTCTGGTTCCTTTTGCCATAGAGTCCAGCCTTTCGGGTGTTGGTAAGAAAGTCGGCCCCGACAAAGAACTTTGGTATCAGCGTACTTTCACAGTACCCGCTTCCTGGAAAGGTAAAAAAGTGATGCTGAACTTCGGTGCTGTAGACTGGAAAGCTGATATTTGGGTCAATGACATTAAGGTGGGACAACACACCGGAGGATTTACTCCTTTTCACTCGATATTACGGCTGCTTTGGCTACTAAAGGAGACAATAAACTTGTTGTGAAGGTATGGGACCCGACAGATCGCGGACCTCAGCCTCGTGGTAAACAGGTAAACCGTCCGGAAGGCATCTGGTATACGGCTGTTACCGGTATCTGGCAAACTGTCTGGATGGAGCCTGTGGCCGAACGTCATATTACTAATGTTCGTACGACTTCGGACATCGACCGTAAGAAACTCACAGTGGACGTTACTACCAGTACCAGCTGTCCTTCGGAAGTTGTCGAAGTAAAGGTCTTCGATGGTAAACAGCTGGTTGCTACCGGAAAAGGATTGAACGGCCAGACTATTGACATTCAGATGCCTGCTGATGCCAAACTGTGGAGTCCTGCTTCTCCGACTCTTTATTCTATGCAGATTGCCCTATTGAGCAATGGTAAAGTGACCGATAAAGTAGATAGCTATACAGCTATGCGCAAATACTCTACCCGCCGTGACAAGGACGGAATTGTACGTTTGCAGCTGAACAATGAAGATGTGTTCCAGTTCGGTCCTCTCGATCAAGGATGGTGGCCCGACGGACTGTATACAGCTCCGACAGACGAAGCGTTGGTTTATGATATTCAGAAAACCAAAGACTTCGGATTTAACATGATCCGTAAACACGTGAAGGTGGAACCGGCACGTTGGTATACACACTGTGATAAACTGGGTATCATCGTATGGCAGGATATGCCGAACGGCGACCGTGAACCGGAGTGGCAGATGTACAACTACTTCACCGGCAATGAACTGAATCGTAGCGAGGAGTCGGAACAGATCTATCGCAAAGAGTGGAAGGAAATCATGGATTATCTGTACAACTATCCTTGTATCGGTGTATGGGTTCCGTTTAACGAGCGCTGGGGACAGTTCAAGACTGAAGATATCGCGACATGGACAAAGAAGTATGATCCTTCACGCCTGGTGAACCCGGCAAGTGGCGGCAATCACTTCCCTTGCGGTGATATTCTTGACCTGCATCATTATCCCAATCCGTCACTTGACTTCTACGATGCCGGACGTGCTACCGTGTTGGGTGAATATGGCGGCATCGGCCTGGCACTGAATGAACATCTTTGGGAACCGAACCACAACTGGGGATACGTGAAGTTCAATTCACCCGAAGAAGTAACTAAACAATACGTTGAATACGGCAATGAACTGTATCGGTTGATTTCAAGAGGTTTCTCAGCTGCTGTCTATACACAGACTACGGATGTAGAAATGGAGGTGAACGGACTGATGACATACGACCGTAAAGTGATTAAGGTGAATGAAGCTCAGGTGAAAGCTATCAATACAAAGATATGCAATTCTTTAAATAAGTGATTAGAGTAGGGTGTCGATAGGTACACAGGTTTTTGATTAAGGTAAAGATTGTTGAAGGATACTATTTAGATTGAAACATACTAATAAATAAAATAATGAAAAACTATTCACAATGGCTTTAGCAGTCGGTATGCTGTGCAATGCGCAGGCAGCCGACCTGTATAAGGCAAGTAGAAATGTTGCTTTGCGTGCGCCGGCGGTGCCTCTCATCACTTCCGACCCCTATCTGTCCATCTGGTCGCCCACAGATGCGCTGAACGAAAGCAGCACTATGCACTGGACCGGAACGGAACATCCTTTGTTGGGTGCTATCCGTGTAGACGGGAAGACTTACCGCTTTATGGGGAAAGATAAATTGAATCTTGAAACCCTTGTACCCATGACCGATACCGATACCTGGCAGGGGAGTTATACTTTCGATGAGCCGGCTGCGGGATGGAACGCCCTTTCGTTCAATGCTGCCGGATGGAAAGAGGGGCAAGGTGCTTTCGGTACTCCCGATATGCCTCGTGTCCATACTCGCTGGACTACTCCGGACATCTGGGTTCGCCGCGATTTCCAGATTAACGATGATATGAACGGAGAAACCATCTATCTGAAATATTCGCACGACGATGTATTCGAACTCTACCTGAATGGTGAAAAGCTGGTTGCTACAGACTATTCATGGAACAACGACGTATTACTCGAACTATCGGATGCAGCCAAGAAGAAGCTGCAAAAAGGAAAAAACGTACTTGCCGCACACTGTCACAACACAACAGGAGGTGCTTATGTAGATTTCGGCCTTTATCGCCTGAACAAACAGACGACAGGTTTTGAGACGGCAGCCGTCCAGAAATCGGTAAGCGTACTCCCCCACACAAACTTACTACACGTTTACTTGCGGTCCGGTGGAACTGGACCTGGTGTTTACCGCACCTTTGATGATGGACGACCTCGATTTGTTGTCTACTCCCGTTAATTATATTTCTTATCGCGTTCGTTCGCTGGACAAAAAGCAACATGATGTGCAGATGTATGTGGAGACCACTCCGCAGCTTGCCATCAATGAACTGACGCAACCTACCCGTTCGAAAGTGATCCGCCGTAACGGTATCAATTATGTACAGGCAGGGACTATCGACCAGCCTATCCTCGCACGAAAAGGAGACGGTATCTGTATTGATTGGGGATATGCTTATCTGGCAGGAAATATAGGTGCCAATACAGCTGTCAGCCTGGGTAACTATTATGGTATGAAGAACGAGTTTGCTACCAAGGGTTCTTTGTTGCCTACACAAGCCGAGTGCGTGACCCGTCATGCCGACCAGATGCCGGCTATGGCCTATACTGACGATCTGGGTAAAGTAGGTACCGATGGCAAATCCGGCTTCCTGATGTTGGGTTACGATGATATTTATGCTATCGAATACTTCTATCAACCTCGTATGGCCTACTGGAAGCATGATGGTAAGGTAAGCATCTTCGATGCCTTTGAGCGTGCCAAAGCAAACTATGCGTCTGTCATGGAACGTTGCCGTGCTTACGACGAAATGATTCTGAACGATGCAGAAAAAGCAGGTGGCAAAGAATACTCTGAACTGTGTGCATTGGCTTACCGTCAGGTGATTGCCGCCCATAAGCTGTTCAAGGATGCGGATGGTAACTTGCTCTTCTTCTCTAAAGAGAACAACAGTAACGGTTGTATCAATACTGTCGACCTGACTTATCCGTCTGCTCCGCTCTTCCTGGCTTATAACCCCGAATTGCAGAAAGGCATGATGACCAGTATCTTTGAATATAGTGCCAGCGGACGTTGGAACAAGCCTTTCCCGGCTCACGACCTGGGAACTTATCCAATAGCTAATGGACAAGTTTATGGTGGTGACATGCCGATTGAAGAAAGTGGAAATATGGTAGTCCTGGCTGCTGCTATTGCCAAGGTAGAAGGTAACGCCGACTATGCTAAAAAGTATTGGGATTTACTGACCATTTGGACTGATTATTTGGCGGAATACGGACAAGATCCCGAGAACCAACTCTGTACTGATGACTTTGCCGGACACTGGGCACATAACGCCAACCTTTCGGTAAAAGCAATCATGGGTGTAGCTGCCTACAGTGAAATGGCCCGTATGCTCGGTATGGATGATGTAGCCGACCGATATGCTGCCAAAGCCAAAGCAATGGCTACCAAATGGGAACAAATGGCTCGTGAGGGTGATCATTATCGTCTGGCATTCGACCGTGAGAATACCTGGAGCCAGAAGTACAATATGGTTTGGGACAAGATGTGGAATCTGAACCTTTTCCCCAATAATGTGATTGAGAAAGAAATTTCTTATTATCAGACCAAACTGCAAAACCCTTATGGACTTCCGTTGGATTCCCGCAAGGAATATACTAAATCCGACTGGATTATGTGGACTGCTGCCATGTCTTCTGATAAGGCTACTTTCGAGAAATTTATTTCTCCGGTATATAAGTATGCTAATGAAACCGTATCACGTGTTCCGCTGAGCGACTGGCATCATACCGATAGCGGTAAGTTTGTCGGTTTCAAGGCACGTTCCGTGATCGGTGGTTATTGGATGAAGGTATTAATGGATAAAATGCAGAAGTAATAAGAACCGGTATATAATTAGGGTTTATTATCAAGGGTTGTATCAAAAGCTTGTTTTGCTTGGATACAACCCTTTTTCTTTCCAAGAGATGTTGTATTACCTGTTCTACTTAAGTTGGTGTCGGTTTAAGCATGAAGTGGCTGTCAAAGGGTGTTCCGGCACCTCTGTAACCCGGAAGTCCGTACCAATCAATCCCTCTTCGAGTAGCCTTCACAATGAATCACGTATTCTCCGTCCTCCTGATCGTTTAGAAAGAAGGATACTTGACTTGTTTTATAATTTCCCCTTTACTATTTGACAGATCTATGTATGCAATCCTGCTGGCTTCGGTTGCTGAGGAAGAGAGTATTCGGTTGAACCGGGCTGACAAAAGAGTATCGCTTACGGCTTTTTTTGTGGAGTTGCTATGCAATGGATGGTGCATAATAGACAAAAGAATAGTTAATGCTGAATGTGTTTTCATAATGAACAAAGGTAGTGAAAAAAAAAGATAATAGTGACTGACAGTATTCCAACTATCAGCCACTATTGTCATTGAATTTACAGTTTTCTGTTTATTTATAAACTTCCAGTTCGTAGATACGTGTATCTCTGCCTCCGGTGCTCTGTGTAGGACGAGTCACAAGCAGACGGATGTAACGTACTTTTCCGTCATAGTTCAGCGGACGTGAAACGACATTTGCATGGTTACCGTCGATAGCATCCAGAGTCGTCCATTCATCGCCCGGGTTCGTTTTACCTTGCAGGAAGCAACCATTGGTGATGTATGAGTGACTTTCCTGTCCGGCGTTCACCATCTTCCAACCACTGATGTTTTGTGCTTCACCCAGATCGAAGTCTACGTAGTTCGGAGTCTGCGAAACGTCACACCACTTTGTATCCGTTTTACCATCCAGCAGGAAGTCCGGTTTTTCTTCGTCGTTGGTATATCCGGAGCAAGCAATGATTTTAGCTCCTTTCAGGATATTTTCGCGTACTGCTTCTTCATCATTTCCGGCAGTAGCTGCATTACCTACGTTATTGGTGCGGAAAAGAGTGCCGGCAACGGTTGTAGCCGGTTCATTTCGGCAACCAGAGTAGCAGCAAACAAAACCACTTTCTCATTCGGGGCAAGATTACGCTGGTAGCTCCCTTCGGAATATCCATACCAAATTTGAACATATAAGTGAATTCATAAGGCTGATCACCGTTGGATGCATGGCGGTGTGTACCTACATAGGCAATCTCAGCATCTTTCAGATATCCTTTGGTGTGTCCTTTATGTCCCCATTGGCCGATGAAGCCGGTATAAGAAGGTACAACGAATGAAGCGGTCTGCTTGCCAATGCGGAAGTCGGCCTGATTGTCTCCTTCGGTAGAGGCGGAGAGGATATAGAGACGGTTGTATTTGTTTCCCGCAGGCAGTTGCAAGGTATCACCTTCACAAGTCATTCCGTTCGCAATCTCTTTTTCTCCCAAGCGGAAAGTGATCTGACCGGCTATCAGTGAGTCCGGCAGAAGTTCGGCTGCAAAAGAATAGCCCGATTCGAAGTCGCCTTCTCCACGGAATTCATTATAAGAAGCACATTTGCGGTCGTAGTCAAGCGGTAAAGCGGCATATTCGATCGGAGACGCCTCACGTCCAGATGGTTTGAGGCGTACTTTGTAAGTTCTTACAGAATAAGGAGTGATGTTTACCTGCAACTTGTTTCCTTCGAAAGTTGCATTGCCGATTGTCTTTTTCTGTACCGTTGGCTTCGCTGGCACTGATGATTTCCCCTGCAAAGGTCAGTGTGGCGCTCTGTGCTTTCCGGCCTTCGGTTTCGTATACGCGTACTACATACTCATCGGTTTCTTCCGCTTTCTTCAGTGCCTTGATCAATACATTGCGGTTGTCCGAAGCGACAAACGAGAACGATTTTCCGACATTTCCTTTGTGCTTTTCCGTACGGAAGGCTTTCAGTTGCTGGTTCAGCTTTTCGGCTTTCTCTACAGTGGCAGGTTTATCCAAGGCTCCCTGATGTGGCATCAGGCTGTAGGTGAAGGTATGATGACCGAAATCCTGATGATCCTGATATGCGTAACCTCCGCGTGTTTCCGGTGTGTGGAGCAGGGTGAGACGGATCGTATGGTTATCCGGCTTGTCCCATCCATATTTGCTGTCGTTCATCACCGATACACCATAACTTCCGTCACGATCGGTCAGGTCGGCCCAATATTGTGCATATACTTCGTAAGCTGTTTCGGTATTGTTGCCACGTTGTATGCTGCCGATACCCAAGTCGTACGTAGCCTTTTCGTTTTCGATATTGAGCGGGAATTCGGCTTTTAACAATGCGTTGGTCGATTGCCAGTCTATTTCGTTATAGAAGTCGATGCGTTCTGCACGGCTACCTTCATACAGACGTATGTATTGACGGAAGACAGATTCTCCGTGACGTTTCTCGACACAAAGCGATTTACGTAAAGTTCCGTCTTCAACCAAAGTTATTTTCACGTCATCCGTAATCGAAACCGGAGTACGGTCGGTTGTCTCTTTCAACACTTCCCATGCCGGCCAATTGTATGACTTGTTCTGAGTGAAGAGTGCCAGGCGGATTGCTTTCCCGGCTTTCACCAGCTCTTTGCCGTTCTTTTTGTCAGTCAGAGAGACGATATCTCCATTTTTATCCAATGTAATCTTGTACAGAGAGTTTTCCAAGGTATTGACGTTCGTCGAGACGTTGCTTGCACCGGTTCCTGATGTGCGTATGTCATATACCACATATCCTGTAGCCGGAACTGTTGCTTCTACCAGGATGCGTGCTTTTCCGTCGGTATAAGAAATGAGCTGAGCCGATACTTTTTGCCCTTTTCATCGTACACCGTTATCCCTTTGGGGGCTTTTGGAAGGTCAAGTTCTATTTCCGCAATATCTGTAACCGTAAATCCGAGTGCATTATAAAGGATTACCGGAATACCGCTGACCCGTGTATCCAATTCCCTGCCGATACCATGAATGGAAGAAGTCAGTACATTGGAGAACTGTTTCAGTGAGATCAGTTCATCGTTCCATGAAAATTCATAGGCACGCGGTATACTGGTTCCTGTCAGGTCATCGTGGAACTGATGATAAATGAAGCGTTTCCATGCTTCATTGATGGTGCTTCCCGGATATTTGGCCTGATTCAGCCATTCGGCAGTTACGGCAGCTCTTTCGGCCGCGTCTCCCAGTAATTCGTTCTGGCGGTTGTACAATTTCATGGCAGCCTGTGAGGGTGTAGCATCCTGTACCGTGAACATCCATCAACAGTTCACCGTCGAATACCGGTAATTCCGGATGATTCTTATAAGGAAGGTAATCTTTGTAAAGCTGGTCGCTGGTTGCACTGACAATTTCTACCGGACCGTTTCCGCGAAGTCCTTTTTCCACTGAGCGGACAGAGGCCAGTGTCGGTGATCCGCCGATATCGCCTGTACCGTAATATCTCGTATACTGTATTAAGAGGTGTACGGCCTGCCAGTTCTTTCAGTTGTTCGTTTTCTGAAAGGTCTTCGTCGTTCCATCTTCTGCCATAATCATATCCATGTGCCAGCATGATAGACGATCCGTCTATTCCTTTCCACAAGCCGATTGTAAACGGATGCTTGCTCTTACCATAGAACGGATGCACACGCCAGTCCAGCTTTTGTGAAGAGAAACCAATCAGGCCGCAGTGCGAAGCGATAGTAGGCAGTGTCCAGCCAAATCCGAAACAGTCGGGCAGGAAGATGTCCGTGCTTTCCACTCCAAATTCTTGTCTGTAATACTGTTGTCCCAGCATAATATTGCGGATGAACGATTCAGTCGAAGGTACCAGAGCGTCCGTTGCGTCCCAGCTACTTCCGGAAATGTGCCAGCGGCCTTCCCCGATGTACTTCTTCATTTCTTCGTATTGTGCAGGATAGTACTCCTTCATCCAGGCATATTTCACTCCGCCTTCAAAGTTGAATACATAGTTCGGATACTTTTTCAGCAGAAACAGGTTCTGGTTGATCGTGTTCCATACATACTCTTTAATGGTAGTCTGTACATCCCAGTTCCACTGAGTGTCCAGATGGGCATCTGCTACCATGTAGGCTTTCGCCTTTTTCTCCTGTTTGTTCCCTTGAGCGTACGAGGCTCCTCCGGACAACAGCAGGGTAGCTGCCAGCATAGCAATGTGTAATTTCATGTTTGCTTAATACATTATTTAATTAATAAATGAGGAATTATACAAAGGTGACCAAATTCGCAGAAAGGAGATGAAAAATACTGTTCAATAAATAGCAGAATCTGTTCAGATGTGCTTTTAGAGCTCTGTGAGGGGGATTGAAATGTTGAAAAGAACAGATTTTGTTGTTTATTGAACGGAAATTATCGTCTTATTAGTTAAAAATAACTTTCCTTTGCAATGTTTCGAAACCGTAAAAGCTATACTATGAAATACATCCCGTCTTATATTACGAGGATTATTTCCATAACGATGTTTTATACATTAAAGATTTATAGAACCTGTTTTTTAAATTTATGTACTATGCGTAAAAAAGAACAAATGTTTTGGCTCGCAAGTCGTAGCAGAATGTGGCGCATACCACTTTGTATGGCTGCCTTTTTCGCTTTGCCAAGTGCCTACAGTTTCGCTAGCGCCGAAAACCCGGCAACAGAAACTGTATTGGCAGTGAACTCCGTTCAACAACAACGGACCGTAAAGGGTATAGTTATCGACGCCAATGGCGAAGCGGTAATTGGTGCTAACGTAAAAGAGCCGGGGAGTACAACTGGTACCATCACCGATATGAACGGTGAATTCTCGCTGAGTGTCGGCCCTAAAGCTACACTTGAAATCTCATTATTGGTTACACAACACAAAAAAGTAAACGTAGGCGCATCAAACACAGTTAAAGTAATTCTGCAGGAAGACACAAAAGTACTTGATGAAGTCGTTATTACCGGTTTCGGTATGGCACAAAAGAAAGCGACTTTAACAGGTGCTGTTTCTGCAATTAAATCAACAGATATCGAGCGTTCAGCTGCATCTACTGCTTCAGGAGCATTAGTTGGTAAGATTGCAGGTTTGAATACTCGTATGCAAGATGGTCGTCCTGGTGCTTCTACTGCATTGCAGATTCGTAATATGGGTACCCCGTTATTTGTGATTGATGGTGTGCAGTCGGATGAAGGGCAATTTAATAATATGGACTTTAATGATATTGAAAATATTTCAATATTGAAAGATGCCTCTGCTGCTATTTATGGTATTCGTGCTGCTAACGGTGTAGTAGTGGTAACTACTAAGAAAAGGGCAACAGAAGAGCAAAAATACAGTTTCTGTTAATGCTTATTATGGTTGGCAGAAAAACTCAAGATGGATTCAACCCGCTGATGCTAAAAACGTATGTAAATGCATATACGGCTGCTGAGACTTGGGCCGGCCGAACTGATGGAGAACGTAAATTCTCAAGAGAGGATTATGATAAGTGGATGGCTGGTACGGAGAAAGGTTATACAGGATTTGACTGGGGAGATTATATTTGGAAGACATCTCCACAATATTATGTAAATACTAACTTTTCCGGGTTCAGATAAAGCCAACTATTATGTATCTGTATCACATATTAATCAAGATGCTACAGTGCGTAATTACGGTGGATTCAAACGTACCAATGTTCAGATGAATGTTGATATGAAAGTCAATGATCGTTTTAAGATCGGAGCAAGTATGAATGGTCGTATCGAATCACGTAAGAATCCTGGAGTTCCGGGAGGTGATGATTATGATCTTCCTTTGTATTCTAACTTGAAGAACTGGCCGACAATGGGTCCGTACGCAAATGATAATCCTCTTTTATCCGCAAAAAGGTTTCAACAGATATTAATACCAATTTTTTGCCCTTTTTTGAACTATGAGAACTCTGGTAAAATGACGGATGATTGGCGTGTGCTTCAAATGCAGGCTACAGAATACGAACTACTGAAAGGATTGAAGGCCAAGGGAATGGTGGGATACTATTTCGCTTATAGAGAAATGGAAAATCATGAATATCCTTTTTAAATTGTATCGATATAATCAGGCTAATGATACTTATGAAGTAGCTGAATCAATGAATACTCCTTATCGTGAACGTATTCGTCATAAATGAAGATTTATTTATTTCTAATTTCAGTTGAATTTTGATCGTAAGTTTGGGGATCATTATTAATGCTATTGCTGGTTTTACGACTTCTCAACGCAAGAGTCCGGAATTTCAATATAATTCAACTCCGGTAGCTAATAATTTGAACTTGATTCAATTTAAAGAAATTAAAACGTTTAATGATAACGAAATGATACCCAAGCTCGAATGGGATATTTAGGACGCAT
>VOFI01003037.1_pt1 | contig 41740 bp, 75 predicted proteins | sample 5384131 | NCBI WGS metagenome assembly VOFI01 (sample SAMN12384728, study PRJNA508395) | human gut metagenome | isolation source: healthy gut H | host: Homo sapiens | reverse complement strand
CTATAATCTTTGTTTCGCAGTTATTATTCAGTTTTCAAGGTACGTCTTTGAGTGTCCTTTTCAGGGCCCTCAAAATCGAACAATACATTTAGAACAGATCGGGAAAAAGAGATGATGTACCAAAAGACAAAGCTGGGCTGGAAACCGGATAATTTTTTGCCATGAGCAGAGTCTGGTACTGGATACGGACAGCGGTTTAGTCATCTTCAACAGTTGTTCCCACGGAGGTGTTGTGAATATCATTAATGAGGTAAAAGCTGCATTTCCGGAACAAAAAAATTACTGCATTCATTGGAGGTTTTCACATCTTCAGGCATCCGGAAGCGGCAATCCGGGAGCTCGCAAAATTAATAAAAGAAACAGGAATTCAGTGTATTTACACCGGACATTGCTCGAAGGAAAGAGGTTATAGAATTTTAAGAGAAGAGCTTGGGGACATGGCGAGGTCAGTTCTATGTCGGAATGGAATTAGAGTTCTAGCACATGTTCTGATATGCCGGATAGAATCAAAATGTGAGGTACTAATCAATGGAGAGAGAACATAACGAGATCAACATTCGTGTTGCCGGTGGAGGATGCACAGCAGATTTTACAAATCTATGCACCTTATATAGAAAAAACGGCAATTACATTTGAATATGAAGTCCCCGTGATTAGAGGAATTTCGTGGAAGGATACAACATACCTTAAAGAAATATCCATATCTGGTTGCAGAAGAAGCAGGTGAGATTTTAGGGTATGCCTATACGGGACCGTTCAAGGAACGTGCAGCGTATGACTGGGCAGTGGAAACCACGATTTATGTAAAAGAGGACAAAAAGCAAAGAGGAATTGGCAAGCTGCTGTATCAGGCACTTGAAGAAATTTCAAAGGCTCAAAATATATTGAATATGAATGCCCGCATAGCTTATCCCGAAAATGAGGATGAACACCTGACAAAAAACAGTGTGCAATTTCATGAGCATTTAGGGTATCAGATGGTAGGAACATTTCATCAATGTGGTTACAAGTTTGAAACATGGTATCATATGGTCTGGATGGAAAAAATTTATCGGGGAACATCAGTGCCACCGGCTGAGGTGATTCCCTTTGCGGATATGGAGGATATGAATTGGAGGACAGGAAAGATATGAATCATAGAGAGGAGTTGAACGTAGACGAAGGTCTGCGTGGAAACGAACAGATAGAAGAAGCAATTGTGGCACTTCAGCAGAAACCGTCGCAGGAAATGCTGGCACATACCCTCGACAGTCATACGCAGACGCATGAACGAAAACGGACAGGTCATCATAGCCGTGGAGCCTCCGGTGGGGAGACAGGGGACTGCAGATACAGGCAGTCCGGACAGAGGACGGAGAGAACTGGTGGGTAGCATTTACCGGTTTCGAAGAAGAAATGCGGGGCAGCGAAGGAGTGATGTCTACCTTTTAACGGATATGGGACATTTGTTTACATCTGCCTTAGAAGTAGAAGAAATCAGCGGAATTATCCTGAATCCGTGGAATCGAACCTTAATGTTAAATAAAAAAATTAATAAATATTGTCCTGGGAAATTGCTAGAGAAGAACTAAAAAGCAATCCCCCATCTTTTTTATTTTAGAAATTAGATGGGGGATTATTTTGTTTTTGTAAATATTATAAACGACTATTTCTTCGTCTTAACATTCTTAACAGAACTCCAGTCGGAGTACAGTTTCGTATTCTTTCCGTTAACCTTTACTGTCTTATAGGTACGGATACGGACATAGTATTTTTTCTTTGCGGAAAGTTTGGATACGGTTGCGGAAGTCTTGGAATTCTTCTTAACCGTTATCGTCTTTTGTACCTTTCTTAAAGTTCTTCTTTGTGCTGTACTGAACTTCGTAGCCTGTAGTCTGTGAAGTCTGTTTTTTCCAGGTTACCTGAAAGCCCTTTTTCTGTGCTTTTAATTTTTTCAGGGAAGTAGCTTTTGGATCGATCCGGAATGTTAAGGATTTTGTTCCCGTATAGTTGCCTTGAAACGTAACCTTTGCAGTATAGACTCCAACGTTCTTCCGGTTCTTCGGATAGGTTACCTTATAATCCGTGCCATTCTTTAACACTTTTCCTGTCCTGTCTGTTACCGTGATCGCCGGTGTCTGCTTCTTGCCATTGTATACAAGATCCGTCTTTGTCATCTGTACGTTGGTAATCTTCGGGATCGTAGTCTTAGAAGCAGTGTATTTACATTTTTCACAGGTGTTTGCGATCGTTCCGTCTGCCTTTTCCGTGGCTTTTGTGACAACTGTTTTATAACTGTGTGGCAGTTTTGCAATCTTCTCGGTATAGGAGTGTCTGCAAAGAGAGCGGGTATAAGTTTTCACACCCTCAGCGTTACAGGTCGGCTGCGTGGTAATTGCAGAGGAGTAACTGTGAGAGAGCTTTTGCAATCTTCTCGGTATAGGAGTGGCTGCAAATAGAACAGGTATAAGTCTTTACCCCCTCAGCATTACAGGTCGGCTGCGTGGTAATTGCAGAAGTATAGTTGTGAACATGATAGTGACATTTGCTGCAAATTCCGTCCACATAAGTACAAGCCTCTGCACTGGCCTAACCCAAATGGGATGATCACTTGTAAGGTATTATTACTGTAATAGTATAATGTGGCAGTATTACATGGAGCCCCATTCACAGTGAGCGTCATAGAAGTCAGTGAGGAGATGTCCGTATCCTCTGTCAGGGCTTTGATCTCGTTCGTCCAGTCAACGGAAGAAGATACTTTTAAGCAGTAGACGAGAAGATATTGACGGCCCGCCGTAATGAGATCAGATCCGTCACCAATGCCGCGATAACCGCTATGAGTTGTAGAATCTGTAAAGAACAGATAGCAGTTATTCTTATCCAAAGAGACTCCTGTAGTGGAAGTGGAAATGTTGTTTTTTATCTGTGTCTGGACTTCTCCCTCTGTATAGGAATTATTCAGATAAATCGCATCTGCATCATAGTTCAAAGCTAATTCCGTGATCCGCTCCGTCTGTAAGATCGTAATGACATATTCTACATATTTTGCAGGGGTCTGCTACACTGGTCGCTCTCAGTGTGACAGTAGGGGCAGTCTCATCGGTGCCGATGGTAAGGTATGCATAACCGTTGACGTAAGAGGAATAGGAGCCAGAACCGGTATAAGTAATCTTAGTATCAGAGCTGGTATTGCCGCTGACGGACCAGATCAGGCTCTTATCGGTCTGTGTGCCTTCCACATCTACGGAATAGCGGGTAGTGCTGCCGACATAAACCTCAGCAGCCAGTTGGTCGAATTCCATCTTAGAGATGGTAGGCGCTTCCTGTGTGACAGTGACGGTAATGCTGTCGGATCTGGTGCTGTCAAAGTTCGAGGTGACCGTAACGGTGATACTCTCGGCTGTCTCATCGGCTGCGATCTGTAACTTACCATCGGAAGAGATGGTGGTATCGGTACTGCTGTTACCGCTGAGCGACCAGCTATAGGATAAGTCTGTGGCGGTACCTGTGATCGTAGCAGTCAGATCTGCTGTTTCGCCACACTGCAGGGAAAAAAGGAGTCTGGTCGATCGCAAGTGATTTGATGACAGGGATATCCTTGCCGTTTCCAACCGGAATGAAAACGCTTGCCATGTTATGGTAAGGGTTATATCCGATCAGTGCATCGGTGCAGGGAGTGTCATTCACATTGACGGTAAGGCCGGACAGAGAAGAGAGACTCACGGTTTTGCCTAAGTTAAGAGTTTTGATAGAATCCACCCAGTCATAGCCGCTTGTTACGCGTAAGTCATACTCGATGTAATATTCGCGGGATGCAGAGACCGGATTGGAACCATCACCGATACCGGAGGTACCACTGCCGTCCTTATAGGATAGGTAGCGATTGCCCATATGAGTACCTTCGGTCCGGGTTGCCATGTTCTTTGATACACGGAGCAGATTTTGTACTTCGCCTTCCGTGTAAGCCGTGTTTAGGACAATCTTACCCGTGTCATAGGTAAGGTCCAGATGTGTAATGGTGGTAGTGTCCTCTGCATGTGCCGTTAAGGAAAATGCAGAATAGACAGTACGATCATTACAAGTGACATAAGAATTGATAGAATCTTTTTGGATCTTGTCATTTGATTTCCTCCTTGTATAATGTTCTATGTCAAACAGGATAATAGTTATCCATGGTCATTATAACAAGGATGAAAAAAAAACCGCCCTAATCCAATGGACAGTTTTTGGAAAAAATTCTAATAATTTGGAATGATCAACCGCTTATCGACGACATCAATGACTAATTTTACATAAGAATCGTATCCGGTCTTTTGCAGCATGTTGTGGATATGGTATTTGACGGCAGAACGTGTAATATCATATTTTTCTGCAATTTCACCCTGGCTGTTCCCTTCAATAAGTTCCCGCAAGATGATCAGTTCCTTATCGGTAAAATCCGCACTGGCGGCATTGCCGATCTGCACATTTGGTTTTTCAAAGGGATAAATGCGTTCTCCTCGCGACCGTGCGTGCGATGATGTGCTCTAATTCTTTTTTTTTGGTGCGACCTTATACCAGAAGCTGTCACATCCGGCAGCTTTTTGCCTTTTCGATAAAGCTGACCTCCGGCATGGAGGTAACGATAATGATCTTGACTTTTGGATATGCCTTTTTATTTTTTCAGATGCTTTCAGACCGCTCTGACCATCGGCGGTACAGACATCCATCAGAATTAAATCGACCTTGTCGGCGGCACAGTACATATCTGCAAGAGCGGCATTGTCTATGATGCCGGCAAGACGGTAATCTTCATTTTCTTCTATAATATTTTTAAAATAATTCTGTACCAGGATCTGGTCATCTACAATTAAAATTCGAACCATTTCATCACTTCCTGCCGCTATCATATCGTTTTCAGGGAATTTTGTCACTAACCATATGGACAGTTTTAAAAAAAATTTTTATAAACGGATGTGAAGCGTAAATACCGGAGCAGTCGTGATCCACATCGTTCCACCATTGCGCTCGACGTTTTCACGAAGGTTTTTTTAATCCGCCATTCTCTACGATGGTTTCAGCCGGGGCGATTCCATTGTTAGAGATAGCAATGCTGTCTGCGGCGGCAGTAACGGAGAGTTCCGTAGCCTGTGCATGGCGGACGGCATTCGTGATGCATTCTTTGATGGCGTCAACAAATACCGGGTAGTCCGTAAGTGTGCCGTGGAGAGTAACGTTGAGGTTCATCGATGCTGCGATCTGCATCAGGTTGTCGATAGGGCTGCCGGAAGGTTCCGGTTCGCTGTCGCTTTTAAAAGTCTGAATGGTCTGCTTCCATTGTCGGATCATATGGTCAAAATCAGACGCACCGTTTTCAAGAATATTTTGGTCTCTAAAAAGGATTCTGCCCATTTTATCGTGAATGTCGATCTTTGTTTTGAGGATTTCTTCATCACGGGTCAGAATATCTACATTTCTGCTGTATGCAAGCAGATGTTCATTCAGTTCTTTGAGCTGTTCATTTTCATGGTCTAAATCTAAATATAATCGATGTAACTGTGTAATATCCACTGCGGACAGTCGGAGGATATCTTCACCCTTAAAGTGTATCGGTTCTGATCGGAAAGAAAAATACTTGTCCCCGATCAGAAGTGTCTGGTCATTTACCTCATTACAAAAAAGTATTTGCGTTGCGTATCGGCTGTCCGGTCAGAGCAACGGCGAGATCATTCATCTGCGTGTTGATCAGTATCGGCATCCCATTACTGTAATAAAAGCACAGACCAAGCGGAAGTTTGTCAGTTCCTTCTTTAATGGAAATTTTCGATATCCGATGGTTATATTTTTTCTGTGCCGCAAATAGTAAAAGGGCATCGGTGATCAGAATTCGACGGAAATCCCAAGACAGAGGGATTTTTGGCGGAAAGATGGTGTGGTGTTATCATTTAGCAGCAGCATTTCGGTTAATATTATGGTTTCTGCAAAGATCCAAAGGATATGGAGGATACTCTTCCAATGCCGTTCATTTTTAGAGTGAACAAAAACATAAGAACGATACTGAACAGAATACCGGTAAGCATACCCAGAAGTGAAAGAAACATCATGATGCCTCACCTCCTTTGAAAAAGGTACTGTGATAGGTTTTACCTCATCATCTGTCTGGGCAAGGAGGTTGAGCAGTATGGCTTCTTCATCTTGTGACAGCTTGACATATAATACGGATAAGTGATCGATCAGAGGTTCTATACAGTTTTCAAACCAGTCATAGGCAGCGATCAGGGAGGTGACGCCGGCATAGCCGTCATCCTCTACATTTAAGCGGTATTCAACCTGAAAAGGGAGGTGTAGTTCAACGTCTCTTTCAGACAGCGCGAAAGCTCACGCAGCTTTAAGGTCTTATTCTCCTCAAGGAGGAGCAGTAAGTTGCTTCTTCTTTTGATATAGGCACTTAAAAACAGATTTTTTTCAGGGAGAGTTCGACATTTTGCGGTGTGATCTCACGCAAGAGCGTATCGATCGAAGAAAATTGGGGAGTGATCCCATCATAGATCTTAGAATATAACTCCAATTTCTTTTCTACTGCAGCAGTCTTTTTTTTTGACCTCGATATCAGCTTTTAACAATGCTTCTTTCCCATGCAGCAGTTCTTTATCCTCCTGAAGCTGTTCTAAAAGGGAGTGGATCTCACGGATATCTTCGATCCAGTAGATGTAACCATTGCGTATTTTGGTACTGCGTAAACGCTTATGACCGGAACGGGTTATGCTTTCATCCTTTGCCTGTAACAGACTGTCGCGGTCTATCTCTTTTACATTTTGGGAAGCATAGACGATATGACAATCCTGATCGGTGATCAGTGTGTCAATGTTGGAGAGCTTGAATAAATCGGCATATTTCGAGTTGGTATGGATCAGGCCGGTATCGGCACAACTGTTCCAGATGCCATAAACCAATGCACAGAATACGGTGGTCAGATCCATGCAGCGGTAAAAAAAGGTGCCGGATAGGAACAGATATCCGATACAGTAGAGAATGGCAAGCACTACAAATAAAAACGGCAGCGAGGATACGCCGTTTGCTGTTGGGAATCTTACAGTGTTTGTAGAGGATGGCAAGTGCCGGAAGTGCCAGCAGAACATCCCATATAAAGATCAGATAATAGACAGGCTGATAGCTATACTCACTTTCACAGTTGACAAAATCCGGACGAAAAGCGAATACGGTCTGGTGCCAGTCATTGGTAAGCACCAGCAAAATCAGCAGTACTGCGGGGGAACAAACAGCAGCTTTAGCGGCTGTGGAAGTGCGTAGTTATCACTTTTTGCAACGCAGATTGCCGTAAACAGGGCAAAAAGCGGAAGAAGGACAATCGCAATATAGTAGGAATACCAAAAATATCTTGCAACAGTTTCATTGTCTACAAAATACCATTTGATAATTTTGATCACATACCAGTAGATGGTGAGCAAAGCGGTCGCTAACAGGTATTTTCGGATCGCTTTTGTATGACACCGGAATATATGCGGACCAGCCATTCGATCAAAGCGCCAGCATCAGTACATTGCCGGTTAATTTGCAAAAAGTCTGTAAGAATTCGTTCTGCCATGGAAGATGGCTCAGGATTCCCGCCAAGATAAAGACCAGAGCAATTCCAAGGGCTTTTAAAAAATGTGTAATTGTAATTCTCATAGTGTATGCACAGCCCCCCATCATGGATTTTATCGGATCATATAAATGCCGCCTAAGGCGGATATCTGCCCTCATTATAGCATATAGTGGCTGTGTTGTAAGTTACTTTTTGCATATCCCTTGTTTTTACCCGAAATAGTGTTATTAATTGACAAAAGAAGAGCAATTCCTTTATACTAAATTCAAGAGGTGTGATTCGTGAAAAAAAGCAGAAGATACTCAATTAAATTATAATGAAGAAGCCGTAATATGCGTAAAAAACGAGATGATACCGGATGTGTATGTGACGAAGCTGGCATCTTTTTTAAATCGGTCAGTGAAGAAAACCGGGTGCGGATGATCTTTGCGTTATCCAAGCGGGAAATGTGCGTCAACGACATTGCGGCGGCACTTGGGATTTCCCAGTCGCTGGTGTCTCATCAGTTAAAGCTGTTAAAGCTTGAAGGACAGGTAAAGTCCCGGAGAGAGGGGAAAAATGTATACTATTCTCTGGATGACCAGCATGTAGTAGATATTTTTGAAGAAGCATTAAAGCATATTATGCACCGCATGGAAGAAGGCAATAAATCCTGATCGCCAATGCGGTAACCGGGGCGAGGGAGGAATATTTAAATAAAAGTAGTTGACAAATGGAAATAATGAGAATATGATAAGGATGAATATATGAATAAATGTTCAAATGAACAGATGATAAAATAACAGCCAATAAGATAAAAGAGAGGAGTCAATCTTATGTATAAAGAATTACATGAGCATCATGAACATGAACATCATCATCACCACGATGGCGACTGTTGCTGCGGACATGACCACGAGCATGACCATCACGAGCATGACCACCATGAGCATCACCACGTTGCAGAGAATATTCCGGCAGACCACAAGACGAAGGTTTATACAATTGAGAATCTGGGTTGTGCCAACTGTGCCGCAAAGATGGAGAGCCGGATTAACCAGTTAGAGGAGGTATCCGATGCGACCATTACGTTTGCAACAAAACAGCTTCGTGTCAGTGCAAAGAATCCGGATGCCTTATTAAATGAGATACAGGAAATCTGTGCAGGCATTGAGGTCGGAGTACAGGTTGTAGAGAAAAAAGAGCAGCGTCAGAATACCGCACAGAAGCGGGAGAGAAAAGCGGAGCAGAAAAAAGAACTGTATACCATTATCGCAGGAGCCGTATTATTCTTAGGTACGGTGCTGGTAAATGAAGTGATGGGTTACGAGGATTACAGTTTTCCATTCTTTTTGGCATTTGCAGTATCCTACCTGATCTTAGGTGGAGAGGTTCTTTTAAGTGCCGGTAAAAATATTTTAAAAGGCCAGATGTTTGACGAGAATTTTCTGATGAGTATTGCAACACTCGGATCATTTGCAATCCATAAATATCCGGAAGCAGTCGGCGTTATGCTGTTCTTTAGAATCGGAGAATTTTTTGAAGATGTGGCAGTTGAAAAGAGCCGAAGTCAGATCATGGAGGCAGTGGATTTAAGACCGGAAGTAGTCCTTTTAGAAAAAGACGGTCAGATCACTGAAATCCCTGCGGGAAGAGGCAAAAGCAGGAGATATCGTACAGGTACGTCCGGGCGACCGTATTCCGTTAGATGGAGTTGTCATTGAAGGCGAGAGCCGTATTGATACTTCCGCAGTTACAGGCGAGCCGGTGCCGGTAGCAGTCCGAGAGGGTTCTGAGGCAGTTTCCGGGTGTGTCAATATTTCGGGACTGTTACGCATCCGCGTAGAAAAACCGTTAGAAGAATCCATGGTCAGCATGGATCTTAAATTCGGTAGAAAATGCAGCAGCAGGCAAACCGAAGATTGACCATTTTATTACAAGATTCGCAAGAGTCTATACACCGATCGTAGTTGCGCTGGCATTGTTTACGGCGATCGCCATTCCGTTGATCACAGGTCAGGAATTTTATCCTTGGATCTACACAGCATTGAGTTTTCTGGTAATGAGCTGCCCATGTGCAGTGGTACTGAGTGTTCCGCTTGCATTTTTCTGCGGGATCGGAGCAGGTTCTAAACGTGGAATCCTTTTTAAAGGCGGAGTTGCCATTGAGGCATTGAAAAATGTAAAAGCAGTTGTTATGGATAAGACGGGAACTATTACCAAAGGAAACTTCGATGTACAGAAGGTACTGACACAGGATGAGTGGTCAGAAGAAGCAGTGTTATCCATGGCGGCAGCCTGTGAAAGTGCATCGACACATCCGATCGCAGTCAGCATTGTAACAGCGGCAAAAAATAAAAATCTTTCGATCGAAAAACCAAGTGAGATTGAAGAAATTTCCGGTAAAGGAATCCGTGCCATCCAGAACGGCAGACAGCTTTTATGTGGAAATGTGAAGCTGATGCGCATTTGATGTGGATTTAAGTTCCTATAAAAAAGAAGGAAGCGGTTCTGAAGTACTTTTTAGCCGTAGATAAAAATTACGCAGGATGCATCATCGTTTCCGATACTTTAAAAGAAGAAGCACCAAAGGCGATCGCGCGTATCAAGGGACAGAACTTAAAGACAGTTATGTTAACCGGAGATGCATTAGAAAGTGCAGAGGAAATTGCAGCATTAGCAGGTGTGGAAGAAGTTCATGCAAGACTGCTTCCGGAAGATAAACTTTCCGAGCTTCAAAAAATCCGTGAAAAAAGATGGAAGCGTGATGTTTGTCGGTGATGGCATCAACGATGCACCGGTACTTGCAGGAGCAGATGTCGGAGCAGCGATGGGAAGTGGAGCAGATGCAGCGATTGAGGCAGCAGACGTTGTATTTATGAATTCGAACATGGATGCAAACCCGCAGGCGATCGCACTTGCAAATAAGACCGGAGCGGTAGCAATGCAAAACGTGATCTTTGCGATTGGAATCAAAGTAATCGTTATGATCTTAGGACTGACAGGAATCTATACCAATATGTGGTTAGCAGTATTCGCCGATACAGGTGTTGCATTCTTATGTATTTTGAATTCGATCCGAATTTTACGTCAGAAGTAATACAAAAAAAATATAAGATTGCAATTTGACAGAAGGGAAACAGGAAACAAAATAAAATTTCTGCATATACTAAAGCCTGGAGGTATTGTATATGCAGAGAAATTGTACACAAATTAAAAAAATGGGAAATCGCAGAATTTATATTTATCGCCATCGTGGGAACGCTGCTTCATTTTGTCTATGACTGGAGCGGACAGAATCCGGCGGTGGGCATTATCGCGCCGGTCAGTGAGAGTACATGGGAACATTTAAAGCTGCTCTTTATGCCGGCACTTTTATTTACACTGATCCAGGAGGCAGTGATTGGCAAAGATTATCCGTGTCTATTGACGCAAAAAGCAAAAAGCCGTCTTAGCGGGTATGGCGTGGATCGTCGTAGGATTTTATACCTATACCGGCGTTTGGGGGAAAGATGTGGCATGGATAGATATTCTCTTGTTTTACACCGCAGTGGCATTGTATACATGGCTTTCTAAACGCAGTATAGAAAAAGAGAAAAATACTGCAATGCGCAGAGGGGAAACGGCAGTCTTTTTGCTGACATTTATCCTGTTTTTGGTGTTCACGGTACAACCGCCAAAGATCGGACTGTTTCAGGACCCGCAGATGGGAAGTGTGAACGTAAGTAAAATGCTTGTTTAGAAAATATTTAGAAATTCCCCTATCGCAGTTTAGGAATGTGTTATAAAATATAAAAAAATTGTGATAAAATGAGGGAATAAAAATGACGATCAGAAAAAGACTATCGAGAACCAATACAAGGATTTTGCTGTTTGCGCTGTTATCGCTGTTAGTGATCGGTGTATTTATTATAGAGATTTTTGAAAAAACCTATTTAGAGCAGGCGATCAACTATGTAAAATTACAGGATCATTCCGTAGAACTGGTAGATTTTTTGGATGAATATCAATTTTCGGAGGATGAGATCGGAACACTCGGAAAAAAGATCCGGAGCTATGGTCACAACTTTTATATTGCAAAAGACAGGCAAAGAGTCAGTACGGATTTTTCTACAAAACAGCTTCGGGAGATGCAGTATTTAGATTCCTATGTTACCATCAATGAGCCGGCAGATGTATTTGTCTGGCGGACGGCAACGATGATCTTTAAAAAGTTATGAGACAGAGACCGGAACCTATCAGGTGATAGCGCCCGCAATGATGAGAACACCAGACAGATCAATCCGAACAGGGAGACATATCGGTGGCTGATACCTATCTTTACGGCGATCGGTGTTCTGGCGATCGTGATCATTGTGGGGATCAGCAGATATTTCAGCCGGAAGTTAGAAAACAGGATCATGGAGCCGATCGAAAAGCTGATCGATGCGGCAAACCGTGTCGAGGATGGAAACTTTGAAGAGCATGTGGAATATGAAGGAGAGGAAGAGTTTGAAAAACTCTGTCATTCCTTTAATACCATGCGGGACAGTCTTGCGGCGGGCGTGGACCGGGCAGAAGAATATGATAAGGCAAAGACAGAGATGATCGCCGGAATGTCTCACGACCTTCGGACACCGCTGACCTCGATTAAAGGTTATATCAAAGGAGTCAAAAGACGGAGTTGCCAATACACCACAGAAGCAGGAGCAGTATTTAGACATTGCCTATCAGAAGGCATGTGCCATGGATGTGCTGCTACGAAAACTTTCGGATTTTTCAAAGTTAGAGACCGGAAATATGCCGATGGAGCCGGTGGCGACCGATTTTGGAGCATTTTTACAGGAGATGCTGGATGATAATGAACAATACCTGAGAGAAAAAGATGTGAATGTCATATTTTTTTGTACCGGAGGAAAAAGTGATCACCGCATCGACCATGAGCAGACCAAACGCGTCCTCCGCAACATCATGGAAAACAGCATGAAATACCGTTGCGAGGGAACAGGTGTTGATCCGCATGAACCTGATCCCGAATAAAGAGTCGGTCATTTTAAAGATCACGGATGACGGAGAAGGAGTACCGGAGGAAAAACTGCCGCATCTATTTGAACAGTTCTATCGCGGAGATGAGACAAGAAACAGCGGGATTGACGGAGACGGACTCGGACTGTACATAGCAAAACGCATTATAGAACAACAGGGCGGAAGTATCAGTGCTTCAAACCATGGCGGGTTCTGTATTACGATCATACTTCCGAGAGTGGGAGAAGAACAGGAGCAGATATGAGAGAAAAAATATTAATAGTAGAAGACGAAGAAGAAATTGCAATGTTAGAGCAGGACTATCTGGAGATCAACGGATTTCAGACAAGGATCGAGAGTGATGGTGAGCAGGCGGTGGAACTGGCACTGACGGGAGAGTTTGATCTGATCTTATTGGATCTCATGCTTCCGGGCAAAAACGGCTATGATATCTGCAGAGAGATCCGCGACAAAGTGGATGTTCCGATTTTAATGGTAACGGCACGCACCGAATCCATAGACAAGGTGCTGGGTCTGGGACTTGGAGCCGATGATTACATATCGAAACCGTTTGATCCGGCAGAACTGGTAGCAAGAGTAAAATCCCAATTAAACCGTTACGAAAGACTGACGAAGAACGGTGAGCCGCAAAACGGCACCGAAGGACGGGAAAAAGATGTTATCAAAATTGATGGGATCGAGATACATACGAGAAGCTGGAAAGTATTTCGGGACGGCGAAGAGATCCGCTTCCCGAATCGTGAGTTTGAACTGTTGAAGTTCCTTGCGATGAATCCGAATATCGTTTTTTCAAAAGAGGAATTGTTTGAAAAAATCTGGGGCTATGATTATGTCGGGGATAGCGTGACCGTGACCGTACATATTAACCGGATTCGTGAAAAATCGAAGAGGACAGCAAGAATCCAAAGATCATTGAAACGGTCTGGGGTGCGGATACCGCCTGAATCGGTAGAAATCTTAAGAATAAATCAAGAAAATTTAGGTTTTGTTTAGAAATGTTATAAATTCTGTTTAGAGTTTTTCGTTTGGAAATTTATTTCTCCATGCTACCATAACGTTGTAGGAAATATAGCAGTCGCAGTTATATTTTTCACAATAATAAGGAGGAAAATGAATGCTCAAAAACGAATGGAAGAAGCTATTTCAAAACAAATTTATGATCGTGGTCATGATCGCGATCATCCTGATACCGACAATTTACACGGCAATTTTTGTGGGAGCCATGTGGGACCCGTATGGAAGGGTGGAACATCTTCCGGTTGCAGTTGTAAATAAGGACGTACCGGTAACTTACAAAGACAAAGAACTGAGTGTTGAGAAGACCTGGTCAAAAATCTGAAAGAAAACAACTCTTTGGATTTTAACTTTGTAGATGCAGATACGGCAGCGGCAGGGCTTGCGAACGGTACCTATTACATGGTGCTGACCATACCAAAGGATTTCTCAAAAAATGCAACGACTCTGACAGAGAAGAATGCAAAAAAGATGATGCTGTACTATGAAACCAATCCGGGACAGAACTACATCGCATCCAAAATGAGTGAGACAGCGGTAAGCAAGATTCAGACAAACATTCGTGAAAAGATCACAACGCAGTATACGGAAACTGTATTTGAACAGTTAGGAACCATCGGAGATGGTTTTGTAGAAGCGGCAGATGGAGCATTACAGATCACAGACGGTACAGACCAGCTGTTAGACGGAAACGGACAGCTTCAGGATGGTATCGAAACCTTAAAGGACGGAACCGTTGCTTTAGAAGATGGAAGCACCAGTCTCCAGACAGGAATCAGTGCGTATACACAGGGTGTTGGAACACTGAAAGCCGGAGCAGATACGTTAAATGGCAAGAGTTCAGATTTGAACGGGGGTGTGTCACAAGCGTTTCTGAAGGAGTTACCTCTTTAAAGAGCGGAAGCGGAGCAATTTTAGCCGGTATGAATACAATGTCTGATGAGCTTGCAAAGAGCCTTTCCAAAGAAAACATGAAAAACATGGAAGCATTGCGGGGCGGTCTTACAAGCATCAACAAAGGGATCCAGACATTAAATACCGAACTTCAGAAAATGGATGTAGAAGGTCAGTTGAATACGACAGTGAGTGCAGTAACAGGCGGTCTTACTTCCATACAGGGAAGCCTTTTAAATTCCCAGACACATATGGGTGAGCTGCAGACAGCCATTGGAACGTTAAAAATGCAGTTATTGGCATCTGGAAAAACAGAGGATGAAGTAAATGCAATGTTGTTACCGCTGATGCAGTCCGCACAGGCGGTCGGAGGAGATGTCAGCGCGATCGCAACGACAACATCCGGTCTGGCAGATTCCTTAAAGAACAGCAATTTATCGGAAGTTACACAAAAAGTAGATACGTTAAAGAGCAATGTCAGCACACTGGCAGAAAATTCTGATGTGGTATTACCGAACAGTAGTACAACGATTGAAAAGCTGACATCCGGTTTACAGGGAGTGCAGTCCGCATTGGATAAGACCGGAGAAACGGCAGACCAGATGGGACTCATCCAGGCAATGGGTGCAGTGAATACCGGACTCGGACAGTTAGATACCGGGATCAATGGTGAAAAAGGCTTAAAAGCGTGCGTGAAAGCATATACAGATGGTGTATCCCAACTTGCAGGTGGAGCAGAGCAGTTGACAGCGAACAGTGCAGCGTTGAACGAAGGTGCGGGAAAACTCACGAGCGGAGCAGCGGCATTAAAAGACGGAAGCAACAGACTCTATGATGGAACCGTAAGTATGCAGGAAGGGCTTTCTAAGTTAAAAGACGGAAGTGTTACACTTGCAGATAGTCTGAACGATGCCGGAGATGAAGTAAAAGCGACCAATACGGACGAAGATACCGTTGAAATGTTTGCGGCTCCGGTTGAGACAAAGGGAAGCACCTACTCCCGCATTGACAACAACGGAAGTGCAATGGCAGCTTACATGATGGGTGTAGGTCTCTGGGTGGCATGTATCGCATTCTGCGTTATGTACCCGCTGATGAAGCCGGCAGGCGAAGTCAAAAACGGTATCCGCTGGTGGTTCAGCAAAGCATCCGTATATCTGATCATTGCATCCGTTCAGGCGGTAGTCATGGTACTCATGCTCAAGCTGATCTTAGGATTCCAGCCGGAATACTTAGGAAGAACGATTTTAGTGGCAATGGTTGCCTCCATGGCATTCATGTCCGTAATGTACTTCTTTAACATCTGTTTCGACAAAGTCGGAAGTTACCTGATGCTGATCTTCATGGTATTGCAGTTAGGCGGTTCTGCCGGAACTTATCCGTTGGAATTATCCTCGGATTTCTATCATAAGATCCATGAGCGTATGCCGTTTACCTATAGCGTAAAGGCTTTCCGTTCCACCATTTCCACAGGTCAGGATATCTCCGGGGAAATGGCAGTGTTTATCGGAATGATCGTAGTGTTTAATCTGTTATCCTTAGCAGTGTTTGTTTATAAGACAAAAAAGGAAAAATATGATCTCGGCAGAGGTAGCCGTGGAATCATAAAAACAGCATTGACAAGTGTTACACATAGTGCTACACTAACTTACAGTTAAATAAGAATCTTCAGGGCAGGATGAAATTTCCGACCGGCGGTAAAGCCCGCGAACCGAGAGGTATGATTCGGTGTAACTCCGAAAGCCGACAGTATAGTCTGGATGAAAGAAGATGCAAAAGCTGCGTAGGCAGTACACTTGTGATGCACAGTAAAGCTCTGAAATGATATTCATTTCAGAGCTTATTATATTTCACAGAAAAGAAATGAATAAAAAAGTGTAGAACCAAACAGTGAGCAACCCCTGAACGATAGATCAGTTCAGGGGTTTTTTGATACTTTTTCATACAAAAATTTGTATAAAAAAGATCAAAGAACCCAAAAACTTTCACATCCCATACAACTACTATATGATTTGTGCACCCACAAAGTTAGGAGGAAAAACACTATGACCCCGGAAGAATATATGCAAATCGCCATCGAAGAGGCAAAAAAGGCTCAGGCTTCACCAGCCCCAACCCACTTGTCGGAGCCGTACTCGTGAAAGACGGAAAAAATCGTCGGCAAAGACTATCACCACAAATACGGAGAATTTCATGCAGAGAGAAATGCCATTTTAAACTGCAAAGAAGACTTAGCGGGAGCATCCCTCTATGTCACATTAGAGCCGAATGCTGCCACTATGGAAAGACGCCTCCCTGCACACACAGATCATCATAGAAAGAGGAATCGAAAAAGTATATATCGGTTCCTATGATCCGAATCCAAAAGTCAATGGCGGCGGCATCAAGCAGTTAAAAGATGCGGGAATAGAAGTAGTTACGGAAGTCTTAAAGGAAGAGTGTGATGCACTCAATCCGGTATTTTTTCATTACATAGAAAAAAAGAACCTTACGTCGTTTTAAAATATGCGATGACGGCAGATGGAAAAATTGCAACAAGAACCGGAGCCTCAAAATGGATTACCGGAGAAGCGGCGAGAAAACGTGTGCAGTACAGCCGAAAAATTTACAGTGGGATCATGGTGGGGGGATCGGAACCGTGTTAGCAGATGACCCGATGCTGACCTGTCGCTTAGAAAATGCAAAAAAATCCGGTCAGGATCATATGCGACAGCAGTCTTAGGATTCCGTTGGATTCTAATATTGTAAAGACGGCGAAAGAAGTACCGACCATCATAGCCTGCACGATTCCAAAAGAAGACAAAGAAAAATCAAAACAGGATTTAATTATAGAAGAAAAGATAGAAAAGTTACAGCAGGCGGGATGCGAAGTGATCCATATCGGAAGAAGCAAAACAGGAGTAGATCTGAAAGAACTGATGAAGCTGCTTGGAGAAAAAGGCATCGACAGCATCCTCTTAGAGGGCGGGAGCAGCCTGAACTATTCGGCACTACAGGCGGGGGTCGTATCCAAAGTAGAAACCTATATCGCACCAAAGATATTCGGAGGAGAACTGGCAAAGACACCGGTTGGCGGAATAGGCGTAGAAGAGCCGGGACAGGCATTTTTCTTAAAAAAAAATCCGAAAATCACACAGATAGAACAAGACATACTGATAGAATGGGAGGTGGGAACTTGTTCACGGGAATCGTAGAAGAAATCGGAAAAATCGCGAGGGATCCAAAAAGGGAGCAAAATCCGCAGTGCTGACGATACAGGCAGATAAAGTATTAGAGGATGTCCATATCGGAGACAGCATCGCCGTCAACGGAGTCTGCCTGACCGTCACATCCTTTGAAAAAATACCTACACCGCAGATGTGATGAACGAAACTCTGCAACGAAGCTCACTCGGAAGCCTGAGTGTCGGCAGCAGTGTGAACTTAGAGCGGGCAATGGCAGCAAACGGGCGGTTTGGAGGTCATATCGTGTCGGGACATATTGACGGAACCGGAACGATCACACAGGTTAAAAGAGATGACAATGCCATCTGGTATACGATCATGGCAGAAGCGTCCCTGATGAAATACATTGTAGAAAAAAGGCTCCATAGCGATTGATGGTATCAGCCTGACCGTCGCAAAACAGAGTGACAAAGATTTTTCCATATCCATGATACCGCATACGGCAAAAGAGACAATCTTATCGCAGAAGAAAGCGGGGGATGTGGTCAATCTTGAAAACGACATCATTGGAAAATATGTAGAACAGTTACTACAGTATGACAAAAAAGAAGAAAAACAGAGCCGCCTGACAAAAGAATTTTTTTATTGCGAAAAAGCGTGCTTTTAGAAAGGGGCAAAAATTATGTTTCAATTTAACACAGTAGAAGAAGCACTGGAGGACTTAAAGAAAAGGAAAAGCTGATTCTGGTAACAGATGATGAAGACCGCGAAAATGAGGGCGATTTAATCTGTGCGGCAGAGTTTGCCACAACGGAAAACGTCAATTTTATGGCAACGCATGCCAAAGGTCTGATCTGTATGCCGATGGGAGAAGAAATTATAAAAAAATTGCAGATACCGCAGATGGTCAGCAACAACACCGATAACCATGAGACGGCGTTTACCGTATCCATTGACCATGTCGATACCACCACCGGAATTTCAGCAGCGGAGCGTTCGATCACAGCAATGAAATGTGTGGATGAGGATGCGAAGCCGGAGGACTTCCGCAGACCGGGACATATGTTTCCATTATTGGCAAAACCAAACGGAGTCTTAGAAAGAAACGGCCACACAGAGTCAACGGTGGACTTAATGAAGTTAGCGGGATTAAAGGAGTGCGGACTTTGCTGCGAGATCATGCGTGACGATGGAACGATGATGAGAACGCCGGAATTAAAGGAGATGGCACAAAAAATATAATCTGAAATTTATTACCATCCGTGCTTTGCAGGAATACCGGAAAGTTCACGACAAACTGGTAGAGCGGTGGCAGCAGTTAAAATGCCAACCAAATATGGAAACTTCCGCGCATACGGATACATCAACAAATTAAACGGGGAACATCATGTGGCACTGGTCAAAGGCGATATCGGAGATGGAAAAGATGTGCTGTGTCGTGTGCATTCGGAATGTCTGACCGGAGATGTATTTGGCTCCGAGCGCTGTGACTGCGGAGAGCAGGTTGCAAAAAGCCATGGAAGCAATCGAGAGAGAAGGACGGGGAATTTTACTCTATCTTCGTCAGGAAGGACGAGGTATCGGACTGATCAATAAATTAAAAGCCTATGAACTTCAGGAAAAAAAGGAATGGACACCGTAGAGGCAAATCTGGCGCTCGGTTTTGATGATGATGAGAGAGAATACTACATAGGCGCACAGATCTTACGGGATTTAGGAGCGAAATCCTTAAGATTGTTAACCAACAATCCGTTAAAAATCGAAGGACTGGAAGATTTTGGACTGGAGATCAAGGAGCGGGTGCCGATTCAGATCGCATTGACACCGTATGACAAATTTTATCTGATCACCAAGAAAAAAACAAGATGGGACATATCCTGGATTATCAGGAGAAATAGAATGTCACATTCTAACTATTAAAAAGTAAGGACAGTACATTAGCAAAAACATAAAAATTAAAAAAGGAGATTTTATTATGAACGTATTTGAAGGAAAAGTAGTATCAGAGGGAATGAAAGTAGGAATCGTAGCAGCCAGATTCAACGAATTCATCGTAAAAGTAAATTAGTGGCAGGGAGCACAGGATGCACTTGTCAGACATGATGTAAAAGAAGAGGACATCGACCTTGCGTGGGTGCCGGGAGCATTTGAAATCCCGCTGATCGCGTCAAAGATGGCGAAGAGTGGAAAATACGATGCAGTCATTGCGTTAGGAGCAGTTATCCGTGGTTCAACAACACACTACGATTATGTATGCAGCGAAGTATCGAAAGGAATTGCAAACGTGTCCTTAAATTCCGATATCCCGGTCATGTTCGGCGTGATCACAACAGAAAATATCGAGCGTGGCAATCGAACGTGCCGGAACAAAAGCGGAAACAAAGGTTATGACTGTGCTTTAGGTGCCATCGAAATGGTAAATCTCATCCGCAATATCGAAAAGTAAAATTATTGTAAAATGGTAAAGAAAGGATATACTTTTTTGATTTTCCGTGTGATAATAAACCTGTGAGAGAAGAAGAGAGAAGAGAAAAAAGGAGGTTTATTATGAGCGTGAACCTATTGACGTTAACAATTGGAAAACAGAAAAACATTGCATTGATCGCACATGATGCGAAAAAGAAGAGCTGATCAGTTGGTGTGATGAGCACAAAAAACTTTTAAGTAAACACTTTTTATGCGGAACAGGGACAACTGCCCGCATGATTACAGATAGAACCGGACTTCCGGTAAAGGGCTACAATAGCGGTCCTTTAGGCGGTGATCAGCAGATCGGTGCAAAGATCGTAGAGGGAAGAATTGATTTTGTAGTATTCTTTTTCGGACCCACTTACCGCGGCACCGCATGACCCGGATGTAAAAGCATTGCTCCGTGTGGCACAGGTATACGATATCCCGATCGCCAATAACCGGGCAACAGCCGATTTTATGATCACATCCCCGCTGATGGATCAGGAATATGACCATGATGTCATAGATTTCCAGAGGAATATTGCAGAGCGTGCAAAGACGCTTTAGGAAAATAAAAAGTTAATTTTTACTCAAAATTTTTTACAAGTAAAATAGTGCGAATTTGCCGTCTCCCCAGACTTTTGAAGTTTGGGAGACATTTTTTTAGGTATTTTGTACATTGACTTTGCATCCCCCTATGTTAGCATGTCTACAAAGCATATTTTCTTTTTCTCATGGCATTGCCATTTCACGATTTCTTTTATCATTTCAGAAAATTCATGCTTTTATTCAAGTGAACAAGAGCGGGGATTTTTTTTGAGACATATAAAAGATGCATGAACCAATATTTTCATAAAATTCTGCCGTATAGCAAAGGAGGACTTTTATGGAAAGAACAAAGAGATATCCGAAAGTTCCGAAGGGGAATCCTTATAGGGATTCCCAACGGCCACTCGCACCACACGGCAATACAAGACCATTAGAAGATACCGGGAGACCGATTTCCTCTGCCATAACTTTTCCATGGAATCTTTTCATTTCCGTACCAAGGAGATACGCAAGCACGGCGGGCTGCAGTCCCGTAGTGTAGGAGTTGATCAGGAAGAAAAAAGCGGATCGTCAGAAAGGAGCTGTGTACAGAGCTTTACCAGAGGATGGATTGCTTCTTCGATCTTCCAGATTTCGCCTTTCGGCCCTCTTCCGTAAGATGGCGGGTCCATGATAATGGCATCATAATGATTACCGCGTCGGATCTCGCGTTCTACGAATTTGACGCAGTCATCGACAAGCCAGCGGATCGGTGCATCTTTCAGACCACTGGCAACAGCATTTTCTTTTGCCCATGTAACCATGCCTTTCGAAGCATCTACATGAGTCACACTTGCACCGGCAGCCGCAGCAGCTAAGGTAGCACCACCTGTATAAGCAAAGAGATTTAAAACCTTCACAGGACGATTGGCATGTTTGATCTTTTCAGAGAACCAGTCCCAGTTGACAGCCCGCTCCGGGAACAGACCGGTATGTTTAAAACTGAAAGGTTTTAAGTGAAAAGTCAGATTCTTATAGTGTAAGTCCCACTGTTGTGGAAGATCAAAGAACTCCCATTCACCACCGCCTTTTTTGCTGCGGTGATAATGTCCGTTCTTACGTCTCCATTCCTTTCGGGTTTTCGGAGTATCCCAGATTACCTGGGGATCTGGGCGGACGAGAAGATAATCTCCCCAGCGTTCGAGCTTTTCTCCATTGGAGCAGTCAATAACTTCATATTCTTGAGCAGACAAATTTGATTTGTTATAATAAAAATTAGGATAAAAAAGTAGAAACGTGAAATATAAAGTGAGAGGTAAATGCCGATGTATCTGGAATGGATGGGAAAAAACCGTGCTTTTGTGGAAAAATTCATAAGATATGCGAATACATATGCAGCGGTTTATAAAAAAGAGGCACTGTATGGAACGGATATACCGATTTCCTTTGAGCAAAAGTGTGTATTGGAGTATCTTTTAGAAAACGAGCAGTTGAATCAGAATATGTCAATGATCGCAAGCCGTCTGGGAATTACTCCAAGTAATTTTACGCGAATCGTAAACAAGCTGTCCGGAAAGAATTTATTAGAGAAGTACTATGTAGAAGGCAATCGCAAGAACATAGTGATCCGTGTTACGGATTTTGGAAAAAGAGCAGTACAGCTCATATTCTAAATGGATTTATGAGAATTCATTCTCAAAATTATTCGTGCGCATGGAGAAGGTGCCGGAAGAGATATTATGGAGCTTGCGCAGGATTTGAAGAGGCATTATGGTTACAGGAAAAGAGCAGTACGGAGGGGAAACTGATTCCTGTAGACGAGACAAAAAATAGGATGAGTGTCAAAAAGTGTACAGGGAGTAAAAAGAAATGTACACTTTTTTGTTGCAATTTTTAGGATTCTGCGTTAGAATAAAGAACAGAAAAGATAATTGCGAATTGCAATAAAATTATTGCAACAAGAAATAAAAAGGAGCGACGGAGATGAAGAGCGAAGCTTTTAAGTACAAATCAGCAGATAAAAAGACAATGATCGATGCAGTTCGCTGGCTGCCGGATAATGGAGAATATAAAGCGGTTCTTCAGATAACGCATGGAATGGTAGAATACAAAAAGAGCGTTATATGCCATTTGCAGAGTTTATGACAGAGAATGGTTTTTATGGTGGTAGCACATGATCACTTAGGACATGGCGAATCCGTAAGTTCTAAAAAGACTGGGGATATATGGCAGAGGGACATCGGCATACTATTCCAATCCGAAATGTACCTTTAAATTCTCATTAAATGCATATATGGGACTTTTTTGAAGCAGTATATTTTGATAACCAGAAAAAGAACATCGATAAGATACCAAAAGAACTTCCGGTATTTATCGTATCCGGTGAAGATGATCCGGTCGGAGATCTGGGCGAAGGAGTAAAGAAAGTATATCAGAAGTTCCTTCAGGCGAGGCATGAAAGATGTGTCCCGCAAACTTTACAAAAATGACAGACATGAGATACTGAATGAGACCGACAGAGAACAGGTATATGCAGACCTGTTAGGATGGATGAAAAAACGTATCAAATAAGAAAGTGACATTGATAGCGTAGAAGCGTGAGGTTGCTGCTTTTACATAGTAGGTTTTCCGTGGAGCGAATGTCAAGTTAGGAAACTGGCGACAAGTCACTGTACCATACAATCGTCTGCAAAGAAATGCAGAAACAACGTGTGAGAACCTTTAGGACACACACGGAAGAGTGTACAGTCACCGCTTGTCGTACTGATATAAAGTGCGAAAAGGAGGCGACTTTTTTATGGCAAGTCAAGTAATGAGAATCACATTAAAAGCGTATGACCACGAATTAGTGGATGCATCAGCAAAAAAAATCATCGAGACTGTAAAAAGAATGGATCACAGGTGAGCGGACCGGTTCCGCTTCCTACCAAGAAGGAAGTTGTTACAATCTTAAGAGCTGTTCACAAATATAAAGATTCCAGAGAACAGTTCGAGCAGAGAACTCATAAGAGACTGATCGATATCATCACACCAACCCAGAAGACGGTAGATGCATTATCCAGATTAGAAATGCCAGCAGGTGTCTACATCGACATCAAAATGAAAAACAAATAATTAAGATGTAACAATCCTGAAGGGTTAGATATAGAAGTTTTGCGAAACAAAAAACGCAGCCACTTATATCGACTGTTCTAGGATGAACGGTTCCGCTGCCCCCGCAAAAGCCGGGTAAGAAGCGTTCCGCTGTAGAGAAAACAGGAGGTAAAAGAATGAAGAAAGCAATTTTAGCTACTAAAGTCGGAATGACTCAAATCTTCAATGCAGATGGAGTATTAACTCCGGTTACTGTATTACAGGCTGGACCATGTGTAGTAACACAGATCAAAACTGTTGAGAATGATGGTTACAGTGCAGTACAGGTTGGCTACATGGACAAAAAGAAAAAGTTGTTACAAAAAGATGCCAACGGAAAGAAAGAAATCAGAAACAGACATGGTGTTACAAAGGCAGAGAAAGGTCATTTTGACAAAGCCGGAGTATCCGCAAAGAGATATGTCAGAGAGAATTCAAATTTGAGAATGCTGAAGATTACAACTTAGCAGACGAGATCAAAGCTGATATTTTTGCAGAAGGCGACAAGATCGACGCAACTGCAATTTCAAAAGGTAAAGGTTTCCAGGGTGCGATCAAGAGACATGGTCAGCACAGAGGACCTATGGCGCACGGTTCTAAATTCCACCGTCATCAGGGTTCTAACGGTGCTTGTTCTTCGATCCAAGTAAGGTATTCAAAGGAAAAGGAATGCCAGGACAGATGGGACATGTAAAAATCACTGTACAGAATCTTGAAGTAGTAAAAGTTGATGCAGAGAACAACCTTATCCTTAGTTAAAGGTGCCGTACCGGGACCTAAGAAATCTTTAGTAACAATCAAAGAGACCGTAAAGGCGGAAAAGTAGTGCCAGGTTAAGAAAGGAGGAACATACAGATGGCTAAAAGTATCTGTTTACAATATGGAAGGCAAAGAAGTTGGATACAATGGAACTTAAACGATGCTGTATTCGGTGTAGAAGTAAATGAACACCTTTCACATGGCAGTTGTAAATCAGCTTGCAAATAAAACGTCAGGGAACACAGAAAGCTAAAACCACGTTCTGAAGTACCGGCGGCGGAAGAAAAACCATGGAGACAGAAAGGAACAGGTCATGCAAGACAGGGTTCAACAAGAGCTCCCTCAGTGGACAGGCGGCGGAGTTGTATTCGCTCCGGTTCCAAGAGATTACTCTTTCAAAATGAATAAGAAAGAGAAAAAGAGCAGCATTAAAATCTGTTCTGACATCCAGAGTTCAAGAGAACAAATTCATCGTTGTTGATGAAATTAAAATTTGATGAGATCAAAACAAAGAAATTTGAAAAGGTGTTATGAACAACCTGAAGTGCAAAAAAGCACTGGTTGTTTTGAATGACAAAGAATGCAAACGTGCATTCTTCTGCAAAGAAACATTCCGGACAGTTAAGACAGCATCTGTTAAATACAATCAACGTATATGACATTCTGAAATACAACACAGTAATTGCAACAAAAGCAGTGTTGCAGCAATCGAGGAGGTGTACGCATAATGGCAAATATTCAGTATTATGATGTAATCCTTAAACCAGTTGTAACTGAAAAGAGCATGAACGCTATGGCTGCGAGAAGAAATACACATTCTTTGTTCACCAGAAGCAAACAAAATCCCAGATCAAAGAAGCTGTGGAAAAAATGTTCGAGGGAACAAAAGTTGCAGCGTAAACACAATGAACTGCGAAGGAAAGAAAAAAAGACGCGGAATGGTGTTACGGAAAACAGCTAAGACAAAAAAGCAATCGTTCAGCTTAACAGAGGACAGCAAAGACATCGAAATCTTCGAAGGGACTCGGTGAGGTAAAACCAGCTTAAACAAACGATAAAATTGATAGACTAAATGACAATAAATACAGGCAAACCCGAAAGGAGAAAAAAAATGGGAATTAAAACATATAACCCATATACACCGTCCAGAAGACAGATGACCGGTTCTGATTTCTCAGAAATCACAAAAACAACTCCAGAGAAATCCTTGGTAGTTCCAAGAAGAAAACTCTGGACGTAATAACCAAGGTAAGATCACAGTTAGACATCGCGGAGGCGGTGCTAAAAGAAAAATACAGGATCGTTGATTTCAAGAGAAAAGAAAGATGGTATTCCAGCAAAAGTTGTTGCTATCGAATACGATCCAAACAGAACTGCCAACATCGCTCTGATCAACTACGCTGACGGCGAAAAAGCATATATCCTGGCACCAGAAGGGACTGACAGACGGAATGAAAGTTATGAACGGTGCTGAAGCAGAAAGTAAGAGTAGGTAACTGCCTGCCACTTTCTGAGATCCCGGTTGGTACTCAGGTCCATAACATTGAGATTATATCCTGGAAAAGGGTGGACAGCTGGTTCGTTCCGCTGGTAACAGCGCTCAGCTTATGGCTAAAGAAGGAAAATACGCAACACTTCGACTTCCTTCAGGAGAAATGAGAATGGTTCCAATCATCTGCCGCGCATCAATCGGTGTTGTTGGAAACGGCAGATCACAACCTGATTAATATCGGTAAAGCAGGACGTAAACGTCACATGGGTATCCGACCTACAGTCCGCGGTTCCGTTATGAACCCTAATGACCATCCACATGGTGGTGGGGAAGGTAAGACAATCGGATCGGTCGTCCAGTCCATGTACACCTTGGGGTAAACCGGCTCTTGGTCTTAAGACTCGTAAGAAAAACAAAACAGTCTAACAAGCTGATTGTAAGAAGAAGAGACGGTAAAGGAATTAAATAATCATTTTCAAGGAGGTTAGAACCTATGGCTCGTTCACTTAAAAAAGGACCATTTGCAGACGCAAGCCTGAAAAAAGTGGAAGCAATGAACGCATCAGGAGACAAAATCTGTTATCAAAACATGGTCTCCCCGATTATGGTTGGACATACAATTGCAGTTCATGATGGTCGCAAACATGTACCTGTATATGTTACAGAAGACATGGTTGGACACAAGCTCGGTGAGTTTGTTGCTACCAGAACCTATAGAGGACATGGAAAAGACGAAAAGAAATCGAAAGTTAGATAATATTTAACGTATTGAAAGGAGGTTTCATCCATGGCAAAAGGACATAGAACTCAAATTAAGAGAGAAAGAAATGCTAACAAGAGACACCAGACCTTCAGCTAAGTTATCTTACGCCAGAGTTTCTGTTCAGAAAGCATGCTTCGTATTAGATGCCATCAGAGGTAAGGATGTAACAACAGCGCTTGGTATTTTAACATACAATCCAAGATACGCTTCAAGCATTATAAAGAAATTATTGGAATCAGCTATCGCAAATGCTGAGAATAACAACGGTATGAGTGTTGAAAACCTTTATATTGAGGAATGCTACGCAAATAAAGGACAACAATGAAGAGAATCAGACCGAGAGCACAGGGCAGAGCTTACAGAATCGAAAAGAGAATGAGTCATATTACTGTTGTGCTTAATGAAAGATAAGGAGGTTAATAATGGGACAGAAAGTTAATCCTCATGGTTTAAGAGTCGGTGTTATCAAAGACTGGGACTCTAAATGGTATGCAGAAAAAGATTTCGCAGACAATCTTGTTGAAGATGATAAAATCAGAAAATTTCTGAAGAATAAATTATACAGCGCAGGTGTTTCTAAAATCGAGATCGAAAGAGCATCTGACAGAGTTAAGATCATCATCTACACTGCTAAACCGGGTATCGTAATCGGTAAGGGCGGTTCTGAGATCGAAAAAGTTAAAAGCTGAATTACAGAAATATACAGATAAGAAACTGATCGTAGATATCAAAGAAGTAAAGAGACCGGACAGAGATGCTCAGCTTGTTGCTGAAAACATTGCACAGCAGCTGGAAAATCGTATTTCCTTCCGTCGTGCAATGAAATCTTGCATGTCAAGAACTATGAAACCAGAGCACTTGGTGTTAAGACATCCGTATCCGGCCGTCTCGGCGGTGCAGATATGGCTCGTACCGAATTCTATAGTGAAGGAACCATTCCGCTTCAGACACTGAGAGCGGACATCGACTACGGCTTTGCTGAAGCAGACACAACCTATGGCAAGATCGGTGTTAAGGTATGGATCTATAAAGGTGAAGTACTTCCAACAAAGGCAGGTAAGGAAGGGAGCGATAAATAATGTTAATGCCTAAAAGAGTAAAACGTAGTAAAACAGTTCCGTGGCTCCATGAAAGGTAAAAGGCATTAAGAGGAAACAAGATCACGAACGGTGAATATAGTCTTGTAGCAATGGAACCATGTTGGATCACATCAAACCAGATTGAAGCTGCCCGTATCGCTATGACAAGATATATCAAACGTGGTGGTCAGGTATGGATCAAGATCTTCCCCTGATAAACCAGTAACAACGAAACCGGCTGAGACACGTATGGGTTCTGGAAAAGGAACTCTTGAATACTGGGTAGCAGTAGTTAAGCCAGGACGTGTATTATTTGAAATCTTGCGGGTGTTCCAGAGGAGACCGCCAAAGAAGCGTTACGTCTCGCTATTCATAAACTACCTGTTAATGTAAAATTGTTTCTCGTGCAGATTTAGAAGGCGGTGATAACAGTGAAAATTAATAAGTATGTAGAAGATTTAAAAGTCAAATCAGCTGCAGAATTAAATGAAGAATTAGTAGCTGCTAAAAAGGAACTTTTCAATTTAAGGTTCCAGAATGCAACGAATCAATTAGATAATACAAGCAGAATTAAAGAAGTTCGAAAGAATATTGCCCGAATTCAGACCGTGATTACAGAGGAAAAGAGAGAATGCTAACTAATGCATAATTCCAGAAAGGAGGAAAACCGTGGAAAGAAATTTAGAAAAACCGTTGGTAAAGTTGTCAGCAACAAGATGGACAAAACAATCGTTGTTGCAGTTGAAGACCACGTTAAGCATCCACTTTATAAGAAAATCATCAAAAAAACCTACAAGTTGAAAGCTCATGACGAGAAGAACGATTGCAATATCGGCGATACCGTTAAAGTTATGGAAACAAGACCGCTCTCCAAAGATAAAAGATGGAGACTTGTTTCTATCGTAGAAAAAAGTTAAATAATTTCTTTGAAATAAGGAGGTTTAACACAATGATTCAGCAAGAAAGCAGACTTAAAAGTAGCAGACAATACAGGTGCTAAAGAATTACTGTGTATCCGTGTGCTTGGGCGGTTCTACAAGAAGATATGCCAATATCGGTGATGTGATCGTTGCTACTGGTTAAAGATGCAACACCAGGCGGCGTTGTTAAAAAAAGGCGATGTTGTTAAAGCTGTAGTTGTCCGTTCTGTAAAAGGTGCTCGTCGTAAAGATGGTTCCTACATCAGATTCGATGAAAATGCTGCTGTTATTATAAAAGACGATTTGAACCGTGGAACACGTATTTTTTGGACCAGTAGCCAGAGAGCTTCGAGAGAAACACAGTTTATGAAGATCGTTTCCTTAGCTCCGGAAGTACTTATAGGGAGGTGCCTAGATGTCAACTATGAAGATTAAAAAAGGCGATATGGTTAAAGTTATCGCCGGTAAAGATAAAGACAAAGAAGGCAAAGTTATTGCCGTAGATAAAAAAACGGTAAAGTCCTGGTTGAAGGCGTCAATATGCTGACAAAGCACACAAAACCAAGTGCCGCAAATCAGAATGGCGGTATCGTACATCAGGAAGGTTACATTGATGCGTCCAACGTTATGTATGTTCATAAAGGAAAAGCAACAAGAGTAGGTTCAAGATGGACGGCGACAAGAAGGTTCGTGTTGCGAAGTCAACAGGCGAAGTTATTGATTAATTCAAGGAAGGAGGTCCAGGACTTTGAGTAGACTGAAAGATCAGTATCAGAATGAGATCGTTGATGCAATGATCAAAAAATTTGGATATAAAAATACCATGGAAGTGCCGAAGCTTGACAAGGTTGTAATCAACATGGGTGTAGGCGAGGCAAAAAAAGATAACGCAAAACTTTGGAGTCAGCTATTGCAGATATGGAGAAGATCGCAGGACAGAAAGCGGTTGTAACCAGAGCAAAAAATTCAGTAGCTAACTTCAAGATCAGAGAGGGCATGCCGATCGGATGCAAAGTTACTTTAAGAGGAGAAAAGATGTATGAGTTTGTTGATCGTCTGATCAACCTTGCACTTCCTCGTGTACGTGACTTCAGAGGAGTAAACCCGAACGCATTTGACGGAAGAGGAAATTATGCGCTGGGCATTAAAGAACAGCTTATTTTCCCCGAAATCGAATACGATAAGGTTGACAAAGTAAGAGGTATGGACGTTATTATCGTTACTACTGCAAAGACTGACGAAGAAGCTCGTGAATTATTGACTCAGTTCAATATGCCATTCGCAAAGTAAGGGAGGGAAATTCATGGCTAAGACATCAATGAAAATCAAACAGCAGCGTGCTCCAAAGTTCTCTACAAGAGAATACAGCCGTTGCAGAATTTGTGGACGTCCACATGCATATTTAAGAAAATATGGTATCTGCCGTATCTGCTTCCGCGAACTGGCATACAAAGGACAGATCCCGGGTGTTAAGAAAGCAAGCTGGTAGGCTTTATAAAAGACCGGTACAGACCTGCACATGGCTGCATGGTCAGTCCGGCAGCCCACAGCAGACGATATACTGTGCAATAATATAGGAGGAATCACACATGACAATGAGCGATCCGATTGCAGATATGCTTACGAGAATCCGTAATGCAAATACTGCAAAACATGATACAGTAGATGTACCTGCATCCAAGATGAAAATTGCTATTGCTGACATTCTTGTAGATGAAGGATATATCGCAAAATATGACCTTGTAGAAGATGGAAGTTTCAAGACTCTTCATATTACACTGAAATATGGTGTAGACAAAAATGAGAAAGTTATCTCAGGAATTAAGAGAATCTCAAGCCGGGACTTCGCGTATATGCTAATACAGAAGATATTCCGAGAGTACTTGGTGGACTTGGAATCGCAATCCTTTCTACAAATAAAGGTGTTGTAACAGACAAAGAAGCCAGAAAGCTCGGCGTAGGCGGAGAAGTTCTTTGCTTCGTTTGGTAGGCATTGAGTACTTGGCGAGGTTTTATCGAGCTTAGTACGAAAGTCCGTCCCGAAACTTGGCGAGGTCTTTTCGAGCCTGGTTGAGTGGATGAACCAATTTAAAAAGCGAATTCTTTTGAGCCGGTGAGTCTATCTCATCTGGCAAAAAGAACTTCCTTTTATAAAGTAACTGAAAACAGAGCGGGCAAAGCATCCGCTCCGAGAATCTAAGTTAAGGAGGAAAATGGTATGTCACGTATAGGAAGACTGCCTGTAGCAATTCCTGCAGGAGTAACTGTAGAAGTTGCTGAGAACAATGTAGTGACTGTAAAAGGTCCCTAAGGGAACTCTTACAAAAGAGCTTCCGGTAGAAATGGAAATCAAAGTTGAAGGCGAAGAAGTAATCGTTACAAGACCGAACGACTTAAAGAAAATGAAATCTCTTCATGGTCTGACAAGAACACTCATCAACAACATGGTTGTAGGTGTTACAAACGGATATTAGAAAGTTCTTGAAGTCAACGGAGTAGGTTACAGATCTGCCAAATCAGGAAATAAACTGACACTGAACCTTGGTTATTCTCATCCGGTAGAGATGATCGATCCAGAAGGAATCGAGACTGTACTTGACGGACAGAACAAGATTACTATCAAGGGAATCGACAAACAGAAAGTTGGACAGTACGCAGCTGAAATCAGAGAAAAGAGAAAACCGGAGCCTTACAAGGGAAAAGGTAATCAAGTATGCTGATGAAGTAATCAGACGTAAAGTTGGTAAGACTGGTAAGAAATAAATAAGGAGAGTGTGAAAATGGTTAGTAAGAAATCAAGAAGCGAAATTGAAAAAAAACACCTGAAATTACGCAACCGTTTCAGCGGAACTACGCAGAGACCGCGTTTAGCCGTATTCAGAAGCAACAATCATATGTATGCTCAGATTATCGATGATACCGTTGGAAAAACTCTTGTTTCAGCTTCTACAGTACAGAAAGAAGTTAAGGCAGAGCTTGAAAAAACAAACGATGTAAATGCAGCTGCATATCTTGGAAAAGTAATTGCTAAGAGAGCAATTGAAAAAGGTATCACAACAGTTGTCTTCGACAGAGGAGGTTTCATTTACCAGGGTAAGATTCAGGCACTGGCAGATGCAGCCCGTGAAGCTGGTCTGAATTTCTAAGAAGGGAGAACACACATGAGACAGGAACGTATTGATGCTAGTCAGCTGGAATTATTAGATAAGTTGGTATCAATCAAACGTGTTACTAAGGTAGTAAAAGGTGGACGTAATATGCGTTTCGCTGCTTTAGTAGTAGTTGGTGATAAAAACGGTCACGTTGGTGCAGGTTTGGGAAAGGCTACTGAAATTCCAGAAGCAATCCGCAAAGCAAAAAGAAGATGCTATGAAGAAAATGATCAGCGTTTCACTTGACGAGAATGCAAGTGTTACACATGATGTAATCGGTAAGTTCGGAAGTGCTTCCGTACTTTGAAGAAGGCCCGGAAGGTACTGGAGTTATCGCCGGTGGTCCGGCTCGTGCCGTTATCGAGATGGCAGGAATTAAGAACATCCGTACAAAATCTTTAGGATCCAACAACAAACAGAATGTTGTACTTGCTACTATCGAAGGACTTAGAGGTGTTAAGACACCGGAAGATGTTGCAAGACTTCGCGGCAAATCAGTTGAAGAGATCTTAGGCTAATCAAAAGAATAGCCCGATCAAGCGCACAGGAGGTTAATTGAAATGGCAAATTTAAAAGTTACATTAGTAAAGTCTACAATCGGTGCTGTACCAAAGCATAAAAAGAACTGTTGAGGCACTTGGATTAAAGAAACTGAACAAGACAGTTGTATTGCCGGATAATGCAGCTACCAGAGGTATGGTACAGCAGGTTAGACATTTAGTAAAAGTTGAAGAAGAAGCTTAAATTTCAACGATAAGGAGGTAATGTCATGGACTTATCAAACTTAAGACCGGCAGACGGTTCAAAGCATAGCGATAATTTTAGAAAAGGCCGTGGCCATGGTTCAGGTAATGGTAAGACCGCAGGTAAAGGTCACAAAGGTCAGAAGGCTCGTTCCGGAGCAACAAGACCAGGCTTTGAAGGTGGTCAGATGCCTTTATACAGAAGAATACCAAAGAGAGGATTTCAAATGCAGAAACTCTAAAGAAATCGTTGGTATCAATGTTAGTGCATTAGAAAGATTTGAAGATGGCGCAACAGTTTCCGTTGAAACTCTGATCGAAAGCAGGTATCGTAACAAATCCTAGAGATGGTGTTAAAATTCTTGGAAACGGAGAGTTAACTAAGAAACTCACTGTTCAGGCAAATGCATTCAGTGCAGGCGCTGTTGAAAAGATTGAGGCACTTGGTGGAACAGTAGAGGTGATGTAATGCTCAAGACTGTGCGTAAAGCATTTCAAATTGAAGGATATAAGGAAAAAAATTTGTATACATTTTTAATGCTGATCGTTGTAAGATTTGGATCTCAGCTCCCGACACCGGGAGTTGATCCAACCTTTATCCAGAATTTTTTTGCACAGCAGACCGGTGATGCATTCAATTTTTTGAGGCATTTACGGGGGGATCCTTCACAAGAATGTCGGTCTTTGCACTGAACATTACACCGTATATTACATCCTCCATCATTATACAGCTCTTGACTATTGCCATTCCGAAGCTTGAGGAAATGCAGAAAGATGGTGAAGACGGAAGAAAGAAGATTGCTGCAATCACAAGATATGTGACAGTCGGACTTGCTTTGATCGAGTCTATCGCTATGTCGATCGGATTCTGGACGTCAGGGACTTCTCGTTGATTATAATTTTGTAAACTGTGCAATCGTTGTGTGTACACTGACTGCAGGAAGTGCTTTCCTGATGTGGATTGGTGAGCGTATCACAGAAAAGGTGTGGGAAATGGTATTTCTATCGTACTGTTGATTAATATTCATTTCCCGTGTACCGAATGATTTTGTGACATTGTATGAGACAGTTCATTAAAGGAAAAAGGTCTGGCCAAGGCAGGACTTGGCGCAATCATTATTCTTGCAATTCTTTCTGGTAGTTGTAGTATTTGTTATCATTCTTCAGGATGGTGAGAGAAGAATTGCAGTACAGTATTCCCAGAAAGTTCAGGGAAGAAAAACATATGGTGGCAGTCTACACATATTCCGTTAAAGTGAATACTTCCGGTGTTATTCCGGTTATCTTTTTCATCTTCACTGATGCAGTTCCCCGATTGTTATTGCTCAGTTCTTTGGCAAGGGTGACGGAACAGGATCGGAAGCAAGATTCTTCAGGACAATGAATTCAAATAACTGGTGTGATCCTGATAATTTAGTATATTCAATAGGACTGATCGTTTACATTTTACTGACAATCTTTTTTGCATATTTCTATACATCGATTACATTTAATCCCTGGAAATTGCAAACAACATGAAAAAAAGCGGCGGATTTATTCCGGGAATTCGTCCTGGAAAACCAACAGTCGAATATCTGCAACAATTTTGAATCGTATCGTATTCATTGGTGCATGCGGACTTGTGATTGTTCAGGTATTAGGTGCTCCCTGGTGCAGGAAAAGGTACACAGGCAAAAAAAATTGCCGAAGTACGGAATTCCTCACATTTCAACAGGAGATATTTTCAGAGCAAATATCAAAAATGGTACAGAACTTGGAAAGAAAGCGAAAAACTTATATGGATCAGGGACTTCTTGTTCCGATGAATTGGTCGTAGATCTTGTAGTAGATCGTGTGAGTCAGGATGACTGTACGAAGGGATATGTACTGGACGGTTTCCCACGTACAATTCCACAGGCTGAGGCGCTTGATAAGGCACTGGAAGCGAAGGGACAGAAGATGGACTATGCAATCGATGTAGATGTTCCGGACGAGAAATATTGTAAAGCGTATGGGTGGAAGACGCGCATGCGTAGGATGCGGAGCAACATTACCATCTTGTATATGCCGCACCGAAGAAAGACGGAATCTGTGATGTCTGCGGAGGAGAGCTGATCCTTCGTGATGATGACAAACCGGAGACAGTTGAAAAGAGGCTTGCATGTATATCATGATCGCACAGCCGCTGATCGATTATTATACAAAAATTCTGGAAAAAAACGTTGATGGAACAGTGGATATGGAAGATGTATTCGAGCCATTGTTTCTATATTAGGAGAGTAACAGATGCCGATTACGATTAAATCAGAAAGAGAAATTGAACTGATGACAGAAGCCGGAAGGATTCTGGGGATCGTACATAAGGAACTGGAGAAGGCATTAAAACCAGGAATGAGTACACTGGATATCGATGCATTAGGTGAAGAAGTTATTCGCAGCTATGGTCGCGAACCTTCTTTTCTGAATTACAATGGATATCCGGCGTCTATCTGTGTTTCTGTAAAATGATGAAATCGTTCATGGGATTCCGTCAGCAAAGCACCTCATAAAAGAAGGTGATATTGTGAGCCTGGACGCAGGAGGATCTACAAAGGTTATCATTCTGATGCCGCAAGGACACATGCTGTCGGTGAGGTCAGACCGGATCTTCAGAAACTGATCGATGTAACGAGGGAAAGCTTCTTCGAAGGAATAAAGTTCGCAAAAAGAAGGCAATCATCTATATGATATATCCCGAGCAATCGGTGATTATGCGGAAAGCTTTGGATACGGTGTTGTCAGGAACTGTGCGGACATGGAATCAGGAGTCTTCATGAATCACCGGAGATTCCGAATTTCCAGATGCGAAGAAGAGGACCGGAAGCTGAAAGCCGGAATGACACTGGCAATTGAGCCGATGGTCAATCTCGGAACAGAGCGGATTCGCTGGATGAGTGATAACTGGACGGTGGTGACGGCAGACAGAAAAAGAATCAGCACATTATGAAAATACAATTCCTGATCACAAAAGACGAACCGAAGATCCTGTCGATTGCAGATGGAAATATATAACAGAACAGAGGAACAGAAAATGGATAGATGGGAAACAGGAATGCTTGCGAAATCTCTGGTCGGTCATGATAAAGATAAGGTATATGTGATCGTCGGACTGGATGAACAGTTTACATATCTTGCAGACGGGGAGAGGAAAAACGCTTCAGAGTCCAAAGAAAAAAGAAAAAAGAAACATGTACAGCTCATTAGAGAACAGCATGAGATTTCGAAGCGGATGATGTAAAGCTGAAACGGATATTAAAAGAATATAAGATGTCAGAAAAGAAGGAGGACAAATAAATGTCTAAAGCAGAAGTAATTGAAATCGAAGGAACAGTAGTAGAAAAAACTTCCGAATGCCATGTTTCAGGTAGAACTGGAAAATGGACATCAGGTACTTGCACATATCAGCGGAAAGTCGCGTATGAACTTTATCAAAATTTTACCGGGTGACAAAGTTACTCTGGAACTGTCACCATACGATTTATCTAAAGGAAGAATTATCTGAGAGATAAATAAAATATTACTTGACAAAACTAAAATCAAGGTGATATAATTTTATGCGAACTGTGCGAAGGACTTTTTCTGCGCGCAGGGGGAAAATGCAGACCAGGCAAGGTATGAAAGGAGGATTTGACGTGAAGGTTAGATCATCAGTAAAACCGATTTGCGAAAAAATGCAAAGTTATCAAGAGAAAAGGAAGCGTCAGAATTATCTGCGAGAACTGAAACATAAACAGCGTCAGGGATAGGTTCTGAACACTTAATGAAAGCAAAGCCACAGGCGCAGCTTGAATTTAGTGAGAAGACTGCTCCCAAGCCTTAGTGACGACGAGCTGTAGGCGACAGAGGAACTTAGGCGCACGGAGCATATGAGTGGACAGATTTATGTAAACTTAATTAGGCGGCTGATAGAGGATACGCCAGGGTGTGTGTAGAGCGTTATCCACTATTTAATATACATGAACACCACGGGCAAGTGGTTTCTAGTATATTGCTTAAAAACCGGCGGTCATTAGCCGAGAGATCGGTTGCCGGAAAGGATGCGGATACCGAACCGCATCTGGGCTGGGATATCGGACGTGTCTGAGGCATTGGATACATTTTGAAAAGTCCGGTAGGGCTCTTTTTGATAACGGGATGCCCGCATGCCTCATTATAGGACAATGTGAAACCAAAAAAAAAAAAAAATGGAGGAAATCACAAATGGCACGTATTGCAGGTGTAGATTTACCAAGAGACAAACGAGTAGAGATCGGATTGACTTATATCTATGGAATCGGAAGAACAAGTGCAACCCGTATTCTCGCAGAAGCAGGAGTTAATCCTGATACTCGCTGCAGAGATCTTACAGATGACGAAGTTAAAAAGATCAGTGCAGTAATCGATGAAACTCAGACAGTTGAAGGTGATCTGAGAAGAGAAATCGCTCTGAACATCAAGAGATTACAGGAAATCGGATGCTATAGGGGTATCCGTCACAGAAAAGGACTTCCGGTTCGCGGACAGAACACCAAGAACAACGCAAGAACCAGAAAAGGTCCTAAGAGAACAGTTGCAAATAAGAAGAAATAATTTCGACAAATAATAAAAAGGAAAGTGTAGGTTAGTTTAAATGGCTAAGAAAGTTGCGAAAAAAAGTAACAAAGAAAACGTGTCAGAAAAAACGTTGAACGCGGACAGGCACATATTCAGTCATCTTTCAATAACACAATCGTTACATTGACAGATGCAGAGGGAAATGCTTTATCATGGGCAAGTGCCGGTGGTCTTGGTTTTAGAGGTTCAAGAAAATCTACTCCATACGCAGCTCAGATGGCAGCTGAAACAGCAAAATTAAAGCAGCTCTGCCGCATGGTCTTAAATCAGTAGACGTATTCGTAAAAGGACCAGGTTCAGGAAGAGAAGCAAAGAATCCGTGCTCTTCAGGCATGCGGAATTGATGTAACAAGCATCAGAGACGTAACACCGGTACCACACAATGGATGCCGCCCGCCGAAGAGAAGAAGAGTCTAGTCGAATTATTATAGGAGGATACGAACATGGCAGTAAATGGAGTCCCGGTTCTTAAAAGATGCCGTTCCCTTGGAATGGATCCGGTATATCTTGGAATTGATAAAAAGTCTAACAGACAGTTAAAGAGATCCAATAGAAAAATGAGCGAGTATGGTCTTCAGTTGCGTGAAAAGCAGAAAGCTAAATTCATCTATGGTGTATTAGAAAAACCGTTCCTGAACTACTTCAAGAAAGCAGATCAGATGAGCGGAATGACAGGTGAAAACCTGATGGTTCTTCTTGAATCAAGACTGGACAACGTAGTATTCCGTATGGGATTTGCAAGAACAAGACGTGAAGCAAGACAGATCGTTGATCACAAACAGGTTCTTGTTAACGGAAAACAGGTTAATATCCCATCTTACCTTGTAAAAGTTGGCGATGTTATCGAAATTAAAGAAGGTAAAAAATCTTCCCAGAGATACAAAGATATCGTGGAAGTAACAGGCGGACGTCTTGTTCCGGAATGGCTTGAATCAGATATCGAAAAACCTGAAAGGAACAGTTAAAGAACTTCCTTCCCGTGAAGCAATCGATGTTCCAGTTAACGAAACACTCATTGTCGAGTTATATTCTAAATAGAACGCATTCATATAAAATGCAATACTTAACGAACCTGATTCCTGGGTTCGTTAAGGTTCTGTTAGGAAATATCCTGTTTTTTATCGAAAACAGGACAAAAACTGACACCCTCAACATACAAAAACCCATAAGGAGGGATAAAAATAGTGTTTGATTTTAATAAACCTAATATTGAAATTGCAGAAATTTCAGATGATAAGAAGTATGGCAGATTTGTTGTAGAACCACTTGAAAGAGGATATGGTACAACACTTGGAAACTCTCTGAGAAGGATTATGCTTTCTTCTCTGCCGGGAGCTGCAATCAGCCAGATTAAAATCGACGGAGTATTGCATGAGTTCAGTTCTATTCCGGGCGTAAAGGAAGACGTAACTGAAATTATCATGAACTTAAAAACACTCGCAATTAAGAATTCTTCCGAGACAGATGAGCCGAAAACAGCTTACATCGAATTTGAGGGAGAGGGCGTAGTTACAGCTGCTGATATTCAGGCAGATTCTGATATTGAAATCATGAATCCGGAAACTGTAATCGCTACACTTAACGGCGGTGCAGACAGCAAGCTTTATATGGAACTGACTATCACAAAGGGAAGAGGATATGTAGGTTCTGACAAGAATAAGACAGAAGATATGCCGATTGGTGTGATTCCGATCGACTCTATCTATACACCGGTTGAGCGTGTAAATCTTACAGTTCAGAATACTCGTGTCGGACAGATTACTGATTATGATAAACTCACACTTGATGTTTATACAAATGGTACTCTTTGCACCGGATGAAGCAGTCAGCCTTGCTGCAAAAGTATTAAATGAACATCTCAAGCTCTTTATTGATCTTTCTGAAGTTGCTCAGTCAGCGGAAGTTATGATTGAAAAGGAAGACGATGAAAAAGAAAAAGTTCTTGAAATGAGTATTGATGAACTTGAACTTTCTGTTCGTTCATATAACTGCTTAAAGAGAGCAGGTATCAATACTGTTGAAGAACTTACAAACAAGACACCTGAAGATATGATGAAGGTTCGTAACCTTGGACGTAAGTCTCTTGAAGAAGTATTAGCTAAATTAAAAGAACTTGGTCTTGAACTCAGCCAGGGAGACGAATAAGGAGTTCCCGTTTCGCATGTGAATACAGGCAGAAACACTGACACACGATCTGGCTAGTAAGCCCGATGAAAGCATAACCAGATGGCATATCCGCAGTAAGACCGAAGGTGCATGCCGGTATGTCCCGAATAATGGAGGATAAAAAAATGGCAAAGTATAGAAAACTTGAAGAACAGCAAGTCAGAGAAAAGCATTACTGAGAAATCAGGTAACAATGCTTCTTCAGCACGGAAAAATCAGAACAACAGAAGCTAAAGCTAAAGAAATCCGTAAGATCGCAGAAGGTCTTATCGCTTCAGCTGTAAAGAAAAAGATAACTTCGAAGAAGTTACAATCAAAGCTAAAGTTGCTAAGAAAGATGCAGAAGGCAAGAGAGTTAAAGAAGTAGTAGAAAGACAATCAAAAAAGACAATCCGTCAAGACTTCATGCAAGACGTCAGATGCTGAAAGTACTTTTACCCTGTAACAGAAGTTCCGACTGCTGCAGCTGGAAAGAAGAAAAATACAAAAAGAAGTTGATCTGGTAGACAAACTGTTTACAGAGATCGCTCCGAAGTATGCAGACCGCAACGGCGGATATACAAGAATCATCAAAATTGACAGCGTAAAGGTGACGCCGCAATGGAAGTTATTCTTGAGCTTGTATAATCAAATGAGATCGAAAGGGGATGTGAAAAAACTCGATTGAGTTTTTTTACATCTCCCTTTTGTACCTGTTGTGTATAAATGACTGAAATCATGCGCAAAGAAAGTGCACTTCCCCTACCCCATAGAAATTCTTTTTTTTGAATCTATGCGGCAGTTCTGTTTCTCATCTTTTTTTTTTTTTCTGATATTTATATAGATTGTGGCCTATCGCCACGAGTAAAACTTCCAGTTTGACTGAATGAATACCTCTTCGGACAATTCTCTTGTACCAACGGTCGTTTTTCATAATTCCGAAAGTGCCTTCTGCTTGTATCGAACGGTTCATTCGTAATAACGCACCGTGGATACTTTCTAGGTTTTCGATTACTTCCTGATGCATGGAAGTTAATTCCTGATTGATCCGAACGGTTCGATTCTTATCTGTCTTCTTACATTTCTCTGCATATGGACATCCACTACAGTCTTCGCATTCATACAATTCTTCCTTACGTCCGTATTGATTTCCCCTCACATTTTTTCTGTATAAAAAATGGAATGCTTTATCGTTAGGACATCTCATGACACCTTGCTCATCAATTCTGAAGTTAACTGCACGAAATGGATCTTCATGATATTTCTGATCCTTAGTTTCCTTTTTAAACATTGGAAATTTCATATACTTTTCAATTCCGTTCTGTTCACAGAAAATATAATTGTTGTATGAGCCATATCCAGCATCTGCCACAGGATATTTGGGATAGAATCCATAAGTTTGTTTGAAGTGCTCCATCAAAGGAACGAAACAATCCATATCCGAACGATAATGGTTCACGTCAACAACTGCAATATATTCATCTGCTACACCAATCTGTACATTATATGCTGGCAGAAGCTGATCATTGCCCATGTAATCCGTTTTGATACGCATAAAGGTAGCTGAGTTATCTGTTTTAGAGTAACTGTTTCGATTAGGACCACAGATTTCAATTTTTGTATGTATTCTTGAAGTTTCTGACAGAAAGTAGTCAAGTGTTCATAATGACGCTGTTCTTTGGATTTTCGCTTTCCACTTCCGTAAACAAATGTACTTGTATCCAGTTCCCATAAAAGTACTAGTCGCTCAACGATTTCATTCAGATAATCCGGTACATACTCCGGATTTGTTGTGATCTGCACCCTGCTCCATGCGATTTCTGCATTAATCTCCTCGATCTCCGCAGTGATTTTTTCGTAAAGCTTGTAACGGAACTTTTCGGTAGCCTTCTTCCATACCCAGGTATACTTGTTTGCGTTTGCTTCAAACTTGGAGCCGTCGATGTAGAGATGTTGCAGATCTACATGCTCATCGTTAAAGATAGCATGATTGATGTCGTTAAAAATGTTTTCAATCTTATCTTGAAGTATTTCATTGATGAAATATCCAAAGGTTCTGTATGACGGAGTCTGATGATCCATGAGATACATGAACCTGATATTAACTTTGCAGTTGTCTTCCAGTTCTCTCAGAGAGCAGTAGCCGCTAGTCATAAATCCGAAAAGTACTGTTTTTTAACATGTTGACCGGATTATATCTGAGTCGTCCGGTTGTGTACTCCGGAATATCCGTCAGATACTTGTTTAAATCGATTCCTCCCATCAATCTGTCAAATGTTAAAAACAGGATCCAGCAGATCCAAACAATCTGAAAGAAACAGTGGT
>VOFI01002674.1_pt1 | contig 41741 bp, 52 predicted proteins | sample 5384131 | NCBI WGS metagenome assembly VOFI01 (sample SAMN12384728, study PRJNA508395) | human gut metagenome | isolation source: healthy gut H | host: Homo sapiens | reverse complement strand
AGGTTCAAATCCTACCCCCAACCACTCGGCCCGCATAGGCTGCTTGCTTTGCGGGTTTCCTTATTTTATTTGCGTCCTACAATTCTCCGTGAATCCTCCTCCTTTCATAATTTATGCATTTTGCAAGCCGTGTTGGATGATAATTCATTCTGACACGGCTTGCTTTTTATTCCCAGCCGTCATTTTCAAGAATTTGACCGCTATTCTGACCGCTATTGTCAAGATTCACTCATATTCTGTCTCCTCCTTACTATGCCGAATATTCCTTACCCGGCGCTGCGATTGAAGCGAGCCATAGCACTTTTCTTTGTGTCATCCAACGAATGGCCGTACATATTTTCCGTAGTCGTCTTTTGAGCATGTCCCAAAATTTCTGCCAAAGTAGGAATATCAAAAGCCAACTCAAAAGCCCGCGTGGCGAAAGTATGCCGGAGCGTGTGAAACTTTCTATAATCCACACCGGCTCTCTGGAGTACGTCACGATACAGCTTGTTATAGGCTCTGGGCTCGTAGGGATTTCCATTCTGGTTGACAAACACAAATCCATCCGGCCGGTAAAAACCCATCTTTTTTCTGATAAGTCTCTATCCGATTAAAGCCTAATACCGCCTGATCGTTCGTATACACCACTCGTTTTCCGCTTTCCGTTTTGGAGGGCCAAGATATAAAGCAGTGGCCCCCTCCTCTTTACCTCCAACCATAAAAGATTCTTTGATACTCACTTCTATTCTCCGCCCATTTTTTTCGACAATCTCTCTAAGATACGCCGAATCTTAAAATATTCCTTTCCCGGGCCAAAATCAATCCAGCTAAGACCGCACAGTTCCCCGATGCTAAGCCTGTATACAGGTCAATCAGTACCATAAGCGCATTTTTGTCTTCATGGTACAAGGCAGCCTGTTCGATACAGGTTTGATGGGATTTGCTGTACACTTGAATTTGAGGTGGAGAGACTTTAGGTGTTTTCAGGCCCTCTATGGGATTGCGATCCAGCCACTGAAGACGGTTTACAGCATGGGCCAAGGCTTCCGACATCATATTGCGCATATTGCGCAGCGTCTTTGGCGCAAGGCCGCCCGGCTTCTTGTCCAGCCTTCCGGAAAGCTCCTTTTCACGGAAAAAATCAATAAAATCTTCCAGGCACAATTTTTTTTTTAAGAGGGATCTTTGCCAAGCTTAGAATGATAGATGTGCTTTTCAATATATGTCTCATAATTCGTATGCGTCGCCGGCCTCACAAGAATATATTTCTCATGCCAGAAATGCATATATGTGTAAAAAGGCATCATACTGCCGTCCACATAAGTTCCGCGATAAATCTTGCCTAACACAACATTCAGTTTCCCCTGACATTCTTCTTCCGTTTGGCCGTAACAGCTTTTGCGCTCTCCCTCAAAATAATACTGCCCTTCCCAGCGCCCATCAGCGCGCAATCGAACGTGGCCGGTGCCGTTTCTGGATCTTTTGGTTTTGTTAGCTGAAGGCTTTGCTTTTGTTTTTGTCGTTTTCATTTCTTCAACAAACCTTTCATTATCTTGTTTATTGAAGCAATGCGGAATATCTATTAAGCAGGTATTTAGTTTTCAAGGTGCAAATTTCCTATCTGCTTAATAGAATAACCCCAAATTTGAATTTGTCAAATTTCGTTTTGCTTCACTTTCGGTAAAAACAATGGGTATAATACCACTCCAAAAACAGCGGGCGCGGAACAAGAATCTTTGAAATTCCAGTCTTCATATACGGAAAGCCTGGCTGGTGTGTTAATTTTCGAGTAGTTGACTCGCAAAAATTAAAGAAGCCCATCAGATCTTCCAACTGTAAATTGTAGGGCATGGAGTTTATTTTTTTAGCCATCTCAGAGTCTGAACCAATAATTTCTCTGATTTCGTCTACCGTATGTTCCATTGATTATCAAACTCCTTTTTTCACTTTTGCACAAGCGGATTTTTTCGGTCCCATCCGCGAAGGGATACATCACGCCGGCTGATCTCCGCTTACTTACGTGCAATAGCTGCACTAAGTAAAACCGCATCGCATCGGTTATGCAAGGCTGATACGGCCGCAAAAAAGCGGCGCCGTCAAGCACAATACGGCAAGTCTCATAATCCCGGATCATCGCAGCCGTTGTTGGGCAATCAACGGATTATCGCTTTTAAAGCGCCGCTCCCCGGATTGTTGCGTGATGCATTACCATAAACTTTTCAAGGTTCGGAATTTTATATAACGCCTGATATATAGACTATAGTGAGGTGATGGTGTTTGACAGCCTTCAATAATTATGAAGACTTTATTGCTTTGCCAGAGTACAGCAGCTCCGCTCACAGAAGAATATCTCGGCCCGGAAAATGAGCTTATCAATAGGACAAATGAAGGATATATCACGCAGATCGAAAATAAGCAAAATCTTCCTTCTATGGAAGGCTTTCTATATATTTGCAGATACTTGGAAATTACACCGGAGGAGTTCTTCGCCTCAGATAACCAAAATCCAGAGATGCTCCGTAAAATGGTTGAGGATATTAAAACCTTAACTCCGGGACAAATTGATTCTTTAAACAAAACCATCAGTGAATTTAAAATTGCTAATAAATTTAAAAAGCCGTAATAAATATTAAAAAACTCAATCGTGAGATAAAACCAGCCCTCAATCCAATAGGATAGGGGCTGGTTTCTCTTTTGTGTCTTTTTCTTCCTCCTTAACGCAGGAAAAATCATATTAGCGGATTGAATTAATGAAAAATCTATAAGAAAATAAGGTATATAAAGCTTACCTTGAGCATCACACCATGCGTCATAAGCATAGGATGTCATTTAGCCTAAACGTAGTCAGAGAGAAAAAAGTCGGAAATCCTAACAAAGTCGAAAGATACCACTAAAACAAAGCATCGTATTGAAGAAAAGTTTTGCAGTTAAAGTTTAATGGTTTTCTCGTTGATTGTTAATTGATAGTCTGAAGTATCTGTATCTATCACGGTATAATAGATGATTGTTTCAGATGTATTTAAGTCTGGTGGGATATACAGTTTTGAAAACGTAGAATTTATATTATCAGAAATATTTTTTACGATTAGGTCATGAAGAAAGGCAGAATCTTCGATTGCGATAAATTTCTTTGTATTATCTTGGCTTAATATTTGATTTAGAAACAATCCCCTTCTTCAGTATGAACAATAGCGTTTTGAGCTTTTGGTAAATAAACAGGACACTGCACACGCCATTTCCCATTATCTTTTTTTTATGCTGGCATATTGAATGCTGTTTGTCTTAAAAACTACAAAAAGCTGCATTTTCGTCTTCAATAGTTTCCAATATTTCACAATTCCCATAAGTATATTCTATAACTTCTTCAGGGGAATCCAAAGGTAAAAGATAATATTCCAAAGGAATCAGAAAAACTAGCATATATATGATGTAGGAACTAACTGCTATAATAATTCCTGAAAGTAAAAACTGTTTTGGTAAATTCTCCTTTCTTTTCGTAGGATCACCGCGAGAGAAACTATAATAGCAACAACAGGAAAAATGATTCCTATAATGTTACGAAGCGTTGTAAACACTATGTCATCTCCTTAAATAAATCAATTTCCGAACGCTTTCTTTAAGCCGTAATCAATTATTGGAAGTGCCGCAGGACCTAAAGCGTAATAACTCCCGACAGCGGCAATCGAAAGAAGCAAAGGTTTTTCATCAATAGTAACTTTTGATATGTCATATCAAATATATAATTATTGGGAGAAGACTTTACAAAAACAATTTGCTCAACCTGAAAATCACTATTAACAACATAAGTAAAACCTTCAATGGTTTTTTCATCGATTTGATGAGTAATAGTAAATCCATTTGATTGAAAAGAGATATCGATGAAACGTCTAAAGCCATCGAATTAAACTTATGACTAGAACCTATTGTTATTTTTAGCGGCTTGATTGAACTTTCTGTAGTTTTTATAAAATTAGGGCTAGAGGAGTTTCCAAGTGTCATACTAATTCCTTGGACATTACCAGCAGTATAGGATACAGGGCCAACAGTAACAGGAGGTAATTCTTGATAATTAGCCGTTTCATTTACATAGCGTAATTTAGAACTACTATTATTCGTATGTACTTTTCCATTATCATCAACCCAAATTTTACCCGAGGCGGCCATAACTAATAAACGCTCGGCGGGTGTCAAAGCACAGCCCGTTGGATCACAATAATTAATGGGATTATTGCTACAATAAATGAATAAATTGAAACTTAAAATATCTTGATTTTCGCCGATAATTTTATCTGCATTGAGGAACCTTCTAGTAGTCGGATCGTAATATCTTGACTGTAGATAATAGAAGCCGGTTTCGGTATCATAATAGTAGCCGCGGTAGCGGATAGGATTGATCTGGCCGATGGTGGAAGCTTCGGAACCGTCTACGGACAAGACTTTTCCCCACGGATCGTAAGTATAGGAAACTATCTTCTGTCCCGCTTGGTTTAAAATTCCGATTACGTCGCCCTGTACATTAAAGATATAGTAATACTTTGTCCCGTTATAGTCAAACCCGTATTTGTTACCCTTTTCATCGTATAGGAAAACGATGGTATCGCTGCCCTTAGTTTGGCCCAGCAGGGTGCCGTTCATCACATGATACTTGGTTGTCGTACCATTTACCGTCTTGCTGGTGCGAATTCCATCTGGATCATAAGTATAGGAAATAGAGTCACCATTATGAGATATTGAAGACAATCTTCTCCCATACTGCCACGTAAAGGCGTAGCCGTCACGGTAGGCGAGGGGATTTCCGATCTCATCATAGGTGATGGATGAGATCGGAAATCCCAAGTTAAATTGATTTTTTGAACAAAACCATCAGCGAATTTAAACTTGGTAATAGCTTGAAGAAATAGCTATATAATACTGATAGTGAAAATCTGTTTCCCCATCTGTAAGATAGGAAAACAGATTTTGTAAATTCTAATTGTACTGTCTTAACTTTCACCATTGTCTTTTGATTCTCTTGAATAAAGTATCTTATAAGATACAAAATGAATAATCGATTTAAGAATTAATAAAATAACGATGGCTATGCCAAACAAATAGTACATCATTATATAATCAAAAAGAAAAACCTCTGCTTCATTGTTAATATATTCAGAAAATACGCCATCCAATAAGAACAAAAATATAATTCCCAGCAAAATTAATTCTACAATCCATAATAAACTAAAAATACAACTATCAAATTCCGCATTTTTTTTTGTCAGTTATAACCTTTTACTATATATTAAAGTGGTAAAACAATAAAAGGAAAAAGGGAAAATAAAAAAGATTATAATGACTGCTAAATTTGATTCTAATGAATTTCGAGGTAAATTATTCAAAAATTTATATAAGCTTAGATTATAAATAAGAAGATAAAATGAAAATGCAATCTGTGGGCTAACTAAGGTTATTAAAAACGTTATCCATCTAATTCTCGGAAATTTTTTGAACATATTATTCCTCCAAACCTAGAAAATCCCATATTTTAATAGCACGATCATGGTTATCCAGATCCGCAGATTCTGTCCTATCTTTTATAAAATCCGTACCAATAGCAATCTCTATATTATACAAAACATTATGCGCTTGCCACTCAGCCGAATATGAAGCTATTGTTCGAGTAAAAACGGAAGGATCATATTGAGGGCTTTCTTGAATAATGGTAATAATTGCTTCGATTTCTGCAGTATCTTGATATAAATAGGAATCCTCAATATGGATATTAGGATTATTCGAACTCGAATTTATTTCCACATTTATTTTCGCAGGTTGTGGATTCCTATCGCTACTAGTATAGACATTCACTCTTGGACGATATGTTGTCTGGTAGCGTTCCACAGCTTTCTGGTTTTCAGCAAAGCACGTATAGCCTTTTGAGCCGCTATCGTTGCTTGATTATCTGCCGTGCATAAAGTCATGAGTGCTAATACTCCCGCTACTAAAAACACTCCCGCCCATATAAACCAACCATCTGGATCACAATAATTGACAGGATTATTACTACAATACGCAAATAGATTATAACATATGGCGTCTTGATTAGCCCCAACAATACCATCCGCATTCAAGAATCTTCTAGTAATCGGATCATAATACCTGGACTGTAGATAATAGAACCCGGTTTCGGTATCGTAGTAGTAGCCGCGGTAGCGGATAGGATTGATCTGGCCGATGGTGGAAGCTTCGGAACCGTCTACGGACAAGACTTTACCCCACGGATCGTAAGTATAGGAAACTATCTTCTGTCCCGCCTGATTTAAAATGCCGATTACATCGCCCTGTACATTAAAGATATAGTAATACTTTGTCCCGTTATAGTCAAAACCGTATTTGTTACCCTTTTCATCGTATAGGAAAACGATGGTATCGCTGCCCTTGGTTTGGCCCAGCAGGGTGCCGTTCATCACATGATACTTGGTTGTCGTACCATTTACCGTTTTGCTGGTACGGATTCCATCTGGATTATAGGTATAGGAAATAGAGTCACCATTATGAGATATCGAAGATAATCTTCTTCTGTGCTGTCGGGTGAACTAGTAATTGTTTGATCTGAAAAAATTATTTTCTAATAGGCTAAAAAATTAAGGCCGGCTTGTGAGGCTAGCCTTAATATTGATTATTCCAACGGTCGCGGAAATTCGATAATATTGTATTTTTCCAAGCCATTTACTTGATTTGAAACAGGGAGCAGAACAAGTTTACCGTAATCAGATAGAACTCGACAAATTTTTTCGATTTTTACTTTGCAATACGGAAAGTGTTTTTGGCTTAACCACGGGAAGCAGTAAATCATCTTACGGTTTACCAAGTTAATGGCTGCATTACATGAAAATAAATCTATCCCGACTTGATTAAGAGGTCTATCGTATCTTTCTGAAGCAATCAAAAAAAGTTTTCGAATATCTTCAGCAGTACAGTCTAAGCGATTTTTTTTATGCCCTGTTCTACACGTTTTTTACACTGCTTTTTAATAATAACTCTTTTAATTCTGCCTGTTGAAGCATCATCAAGATTACAGGCATACTTTTGAATTTCTTTAAGAGAAGCTTTCTTTCCCATATAATAAAGCGTTGTCTCATCAGGAAAAATAATTGTATTTTTAGAACTTTGCGGATAAAGTGAAGCGGCAAAAAGCCCATCCCCCACTATCAATCTCCCCAGAAAGCACATATACGCCTGGCGTAAAATTATAGGTTAGTCTATCACACGTGGAGTGAAAAGACCCCCATAAAGATGTCTGACTAGTAAAATATCCATTAAAATTTTCGACTGATAAAATATTCATTTCTCTTTTCCTTTCTTTTTAACCAACTAATTTAACATTCCAAATTCGGATACGTTTTTGAAAGACTGACCGAACTGGTTTAAAGATTAATACATAACTATTTGTTATTCCAGGGTCGTCCTCAAAAGCAGCATTTGTCTCAAAAAAGAAATAAGGACCGTACCTCTGGCTCCTGACAGGTGTATTGCTCGTTTTGTAGGTTTTAAACGCCATGCATAAACATATGCACCTTCAGGAGAGTTGTAAATTAATGCTTGTGACGCAATAATGAGAAGTGCATTATCAAAAGTGGTGGCATGATAATATGTAAGACCTTTTGGATTACTCCTATCGTTTGAAGCCGTCTGCTCTTGTTCTGCAGCAATCTCTCCGCCAATGGCGACAGAATCAGCAATACTTTGAGAGTAACCTGAGGCAGGCGGATTATAAACAGGAACTTCAATAGTAGGAAATTCAACCACAGGAAAGGACGGCATTTCGACAGACGGCAAAGCAGTTGACGCGCCTGCGCCTATAACAGCGGGAATGGATGCAACGACCGCAACGAAAAGGAGAAATACGGCTATTTCTCCAACCAAATATCCTGTGGGATCAGCTAAATTGACCGGGTTATTAGAACAATATTGAAATAGATTATTTTGCCCCACACTGCCTACATTTCCCACGAGGATATCAGAGTTTAAGAACCTTCTAGTAGTCGGATCGTAATATCTTGACTGTAGATAATAGAAGCCGGTTTCGGTATCGTAGTAGTAGCCGCGGCGCGGATAGGATTGAGCTGGCCGATGGTGGAAGCTTCCGAACCGTCTACAGACAAGACTTTACCCCAAGGATCGTAAGTATAGGAAACTATCTTCCGTCCCGCCTGGTTTAAAATACCAATGACATCGCCCTGTACATTAAAGATATAGTAATATTTTGCTGGTACGGAGTCCATCGGGGGGTAAGTATAAGAAATACGTGCCTTTACACATCCCAAAACGTAAATACATTTTGGAATGTGTTAGACGATCAACTACATATGATTTTTAACTTTCCATTGAAACATTTCTTTAAAATCATGAAAGCAATCTTTGCAAATCCAGTATTTTAAATCAGTGGTACAATATCCAAAGTGAAGATCATTTTGGCCAAGCCCAAATTTTTTCCAACAAAATTCGCAGTGCTCATGATCCCAATTTAAGCTGAATGGCTTAAAATCAACTTTTATTAAAGTTTTACCAAACAAGTATTCTTCTTGCCACCTTGACAACCTCCAGTCGTTTTTATTCACCATAAACTATTCCTCCTCACTTTTTAGACACAATGGTGTCATCTGGAAAAATTCTGAATCCGCTAACCCCACTGCCACGATAATTATAATCCCAGTGTGGGCCAATAGGTGGACCATGATTTAAATCCGGATGTAGCCACTCGCCGGTTTGAACATTTACATAATTACCTTTTCCGGTAATAGGGGCATCTGATCCTCGCCATTCAAAACCTTTTGGTGCTTTAGTAGGATCATAGCCCGGGAATTTTGGAGGAGCAACAAATGTTGGCTTTCCTTGAACAGACGAATTTGGAGAAGCGGAACTCACAAATCCCGCCTTAGGAGCGGAAGAAGAACTATTCCCAAGATAAGGGCTGGAAGCAATCCAAGAGGCACCGCCAGCAGAAATCAGTGTAGAAGCCGTCTTTGCAGTATCATAGGCCGAAGACCCTATGGCGTTTCTAATAGGATTTTGTCCAGTGAAAGATTCCACAATCTCAGAACAGCCGAATCCAATCGTGCCAAGGCCAGCTGCGCCAATACTAGCTAACCCTAAAGCAACCAAAGGTGTGGCGGCTCCTCCGGTACCAACGACAGCGGCCACAGCAGCTACGCCTACCAGAACAGTCACCACGCCGCCTAGTAAAGTTCCCCAATCAGGCCAATGACCGGTGGGGTCTGAAAAATTCACCGGATTATTCAAGCAATAGGCAAACAGGTTATAGCCCTGCACTTGGGCAGTTCCTGCCAATTGACTGTCTACATTCAGAAATCTTCTGACCGTCGGATCATAATACCTTGACTGTAGATAATAGAAGCCGGTTTCAGTATCGTAATAATAGCCGCGATAGCGGATAGGATTGATCTGACCGATGCTAGCAGCCTCACTTCCCGATACGGAAAGCACCTTACCCCAAGGATCATATTGGTAAGAAACAATTTGGCTACCAGACTGATTCAAAATCCCAATGACATCGCCCTGTACATTAAAGATATAGTAATACTTTGTCCCGTTATAGTCAAACCCGTACTTATTACCCTTTTCATCGTACAGGAAAACGATAGTGTCACTGCCCTTGGTTTGGCCCAGCAGGGTACCGTTCATGACATGATACTTGGTTGTCGTCCCATTTACCGTTTTGCTGGTGCGAATTCCATCCGGATCATAGGTATACGATATGGAATCGTTGCCGTGGGAGATAGAGGCCAGCCGCCTGCCGTTCTGCCAGGTAAACTGGTAACCGTCACGGTAGGTAAGAGGATTTCCGATCTCATCATAGGTGATGGCCTGGCCGTTAAAGCTGGTCAGCAGGTCTTTCCAGCCCGCGTCCGTGTAGCCGTAGGTATCCTGTACTTCCCCGTTCAGCTTCACAGAGGTCAGGTTCCCGCCCGCGTCGTAGGCGTATTCCGTCACATTCGCGCCGTTGGTCACCTTGATAAGCTGGTTCAGGCCGTCGTATTCGTAGCTTTCCACCACCGTACCGTTTTGGGAAACACTGACAATATTCCCAAACTGGTCGTAGGTATAGCTTAAGGTCTCCCCGCCGTTTTTGATTTCGGCCACCAGCGTTGTCTCGCCGCCGGCATTAGAGCCCTTTAGATAGGTGTATTGGGTGGTAAAGGGAGCCGTCAGCTTCAGGGTCCGGGAGGTCATTCGGGTCAGGTCATCCCAGTCATATGTAAGAATCTGGGAGCCGTTGAGCTTTATCCCTTCAATGATACTGGTATCACTGTACTGATATTCGTTTTTCAGGGTGACTCCAGCGATCTTTTCCAGTGTGGCGTCGATCCGGTTCTGATCGTCGTAGGAGATCCGGTATTCCCCGCCGTCGGAGGACGTAACCCCGGTGACCCGGTTGATCAGGTCATACTGGGTTTTAAAGGAAATGTTATTCAGCAAATCCTCCGTTTCCACCAGACTGCCCATGGCGTCGTATTTGTAGGAAACCGCCGGCGTGCCGTTAAAGGATTTCCCGACGAGCCTTTCTTTATTATCGTAGCTGTAGGTTACCGTATCGCCGTTTCCGTAGGTGGAGCCGGCAGGCAGTCCGGCCTGCAAATTAAAGGTATTAGTTGTGAGCGTGCGGCCGCCAACGGCTACGCTGGTGTTGTTTCCATAGCCGTCATATCCAAAGGTATAGCTGAAGCCGTTATGGGTAATGGTGGAAAGCCGGTAATCCTCATAGCCATAGCCCGCTGTGGAACCGCCGGAGGAAACCGAGGTCACCCGGTCCAGGCCGTCGTAGGCATAGGTGGTGGATTGGGCGCCGCTGCCGCTGCCTATGGTAACGCCGGTGTTCATGCGGTTCTTGGAATCATAGGTATAGCTGGTCTTCGTCCCCCGGGAATCCGTCACCGAGCTGATATGCCGCCCGTCGGACGTATACGAAGCGCTGGAGCTTATGCTCAGGGTTTTTTCTAAAATCCATCGGTTAGAACTGTCGCTGCTATTCGTTGTCGACACGATATGGGCGGACTGATCATAAGAATTTGCAGCGATGGCCAGAAATTCGTTTGGAAACGCTTTACACACGATTTTATACGTGCCGTCTGATAGTTTGGTAAAGCTGAATTTCTGCCGGTCCACATTACTCTTTGGCAGCAGCCGTACAGTTTTTTCCGCATTGTTAACTAAAACATCGGTGACCTGCGCGCCTTTCCATAGCGTGCTTGGGAAGCAGATAGTACCATCCATCCTGCCCAGGCACACTCTCCAGCAGGAAAGTCTGATTTTTCCGTCCATTGTGGATTCCCTGAAGCAGAGGCGTATTATCAGCGGTAAGAGCCAGGTTGACATCAAAGTTCTTTCCGCTCATCCGATTTCGTATATGAAACGTCTCTCCGGCTTTCGGCGCCTCAGAGGTCATCACCCCTGGATCTTCAAAATACCAAAGCTGATCTTTTGCCGCAGTATTTTTAGTCTTTAGAACAACAGGAATAGAATTGCCCTGGCTTCCTCCCGTCGGCGCCAGCGCCATGTGGGGCGCGTGCTTGGGAACAATTCGGTATGCGTCTCCTCCGGCGTATTCCAGAATAAATCTTTGACCATCAGAATCATTGGGCGTATAAATTTGAATCGGCGTGCCGTCTGTAGTGCCCAGACGCTTTACATCTAAAACCCTTGTTTTACTGCCAAGCTTCGTATAAATCCGGTAGGTGCCCTCCTTGTCCTTCACCAGCTTCCAAATCTGATTGGCGCCGCCATTAAACGGATATTGCTGCACTACTGCGGAGTCAGCATCAATAGCGCCTTTAATCTCCATGTATTTCCCAGAGTGTCCATTGCGTAAGCGAACATCGTCACCGTTTATGATTCTGGCATGATGACTGTCTCGGTGCATATCAGAGGTTATAGGCAAGCCATGACTGTCATAACTAAAAATGTAATTGATCCCGTCGGAATTTCTTGCATCGGTCAGGTTTTCTTTACTATCGTAATAATATCCGAAGTGGTTTCCGCTTACGTCCACCATCTGCTTCAGGTTGCTGTGGTCGTCGTAATTGAACTTGGAATCCTCAGCGGCGTCTGCGGAGGAGGTCACGTTGCCGTCGTCGTCATATACATAGCTCTGGCCGTTGTCCTTCACCAACTGAAGGTTATCAATATATACCGGGTTCAGCTGATCCTTATAGAACACATAGACGTGAATCGCGCTGTAGGTACGGGTGGTGGTGGGGTCTCCGTCGTCAGCCACGCCGATCCCGTTGGCGAACTGCCAGCCGGTTACGCTCTCGTTAAACGGCGCAGTAAACCATTGCGCTGGGGCTCCATCGAAGATAAACGCCGCGGCAATGCGGAATTCGCCCCCCGGCTTCGCTCCCGTAGTGCTGGCCCAGCCGCTGAGGGAATAGACGTCCCCCTCTTTTCCCTGCACATTGATCGCTTGGGAAAACTTTGGCCTGCCGGAAATCGTGGGGTTGATCAAAGCCGCCTGCGTATGGCTGGGAGGGGACCCTACTCCGCTGCCGGCCGGGGTTTCCGAGAACGACCAGTGATCCAGCTTGCCGTTAGTTGTACTCTGAAAGCCTGAATTCTTGATCAGATTAAGCTTATTGGCGACCTCGCCGGTTTCTAACTGAGCGCTGTCGATATATACGGTACCAGTGATGTGGGCGATTCCCGCATAAAAATATACTTTTGTACCATCTTGTGCTACCGTAAAAGTTCCTGTAATTCTTACCCAGCCATCGTCAAAATCAGTATCGGTATCTTCGGTAAGAATACGAAAATAATCTGTGCCTACATCCTTTTGACCAATCCATAAACCAGCTCCCTTTGATATCTCCATCAACGGAACTAGGTTTTCTGCCCGCATATAAACGGAAGCTGTATACGTTCCTTTAGGGAGGTTCATTGTCTGATAAATTGCTGTACTTCCCTCAGCCTCTGATTTTGTTATCTTATAGCTAGTATTTCCTAAATGGCCAAAATTCGTCATTCGGGTTATAGTGCCATGGTCATTTTGATTTACTGTTTTCCATGTTCCGTCGGAATCCATGCCGTAGTCTTTCAGCAGATTGAGCACAGGCTTCTGCATGGAACTTGCCTTCATTAGCTTGTGGGGCTCTTTTTCATCGTCGGTATCATACTGGTATTTATTTGCGTTGCCATCCTGATCCTGAACCGCTACCGGATGCCCGAAATTGTCAAACTGATAAGTAATTACCTGATTGTCGCCCTCGGTGTCATAATTGCCGTCCATTCCATGGGTAGTAAAGGTGGTTTGGTTTACTTTGCTGAAATCCAGTTCCATGCTTTGCGATACCGCTCCATTGTATCTTTCCTGGATTTTATAAACCCGGAATGTATTTCCTAAATAGTAATACCTCATTCCGTAGCCGGCAGGATCTGTAACGGAATTCAATAGCTTGCCGAAATAGGTATAGACCGCCTTGCCTCCGTCGCTGTGAGTAATCGAGGTTAAGTTGCCGGCGGAATCATACTGGAAGCTGGTTACTCTCCCGGTAGACTCGTCCGTAATTTTGGTAAGCTTGGAATAATCGCTGGTATAGGTCATGATGATCCGGTTCCCGACAGCGTCGGTAATATATCCCAGAAAATTCCCATCGGAACGGGGCCATACTGAAATTGATCGTGTTTCCGTTGGTATCGATAATTCGCCTTAAATAGCTGTCCGTGCCAAAAATCAGCTTTGTTTTGTCCTTTAGAGTGATCTGATGCTTTAGGTCATAAGTAGGATTGGGATAGGCGCTGTACTCCATTCCCATCCCGTCTTCATCCTTGATCTTGTTTCCGTCTTTGGTATCTTTATAGAAATAGTGCTTAGTTCCGTCCCCGTCGGTGTATACGTAAGGATACTGGGCCGGATCGACGCCGCTCCCGGACTTCACCGCTTCCAAGGTCTGCATCACGTTCAGCCGCCATTCGTTGCCGAACCGGGAAGCTTCATTGGACGCACTGGAGTTATACACATGGCTCACCGTTGCCGGCATCAGGTCGCTGACGGTGGAAGCGTCGTCATGGATAAACACCAGATTGCCGTTGAAATCATTGAGGTAGCCGTTTCCCGCGATCCCGGCGGAATGGCTGTGATAGCTCCAGTAATCCTCCAGGCCGCTGGTATCCCGATACCAAAATGCATACTGGGGATCGCTGTTTTCCACACCGTTATCGCTGTCGTAAAATCTCGCCAGTCTGTCTCCGGAGGAGGGCAGATTAACTCCCCGCAGCAAAATTCCATAGTTCGGCGTCCCATTGACCCATTCCTGGACCGCCCGGGTAATATCAATTTCTTTCCATGGATTGGAAGGCTCTGCGGAATCATTATATATGAAATAGTCCAGCGCGGCGCTGTCATAGGAAGGAGTTTTCGGACTGCTGTCCGTATACAGCACCTTGTTTTCCTTAATGTTTCCTACATTCCAGTCGCTGGTGATCCGGTAAGCGTTGATCTGGGTGTCGCTGGGACAGGTAGAAAGGCCGCCTCGGTAACCGGCAACATCCATCGTGGCCTGCACGATTCTGGCGGACTTGGGAATGTTGGAGGGAACCGCAAAGTATACCGCGGCGCCCAGCTCGTTTCCGTTATACTGCCGTCCCACCTTCAAATAGGCAATTTCCGCGCTGGATTCCAAAGAAGAGGCACCCACAGTCGCGCCTCTGGTTTTAAAGGAAACCGTGGTATCCTTCACATTGGCGTAGCTGGTGATTTTCTCGATATGGGGGATCAATGGTTACCGGATAGGCCCGCGCGGGATCACTGAGCCATTCCTCACTGGGTGTCATGGTGTAAAGATATCCGTTGGCTGTTTCCGTCAAAGTGACCTCCACCTCGCTGGTGCGGGCTCCGGCGGCGTCATACATAAAGGGGGCGTTCATCAGAAAGGCGGTTTCCTCTTCCGCCTCGTTAAAAATTAGCACCGACCGGTCTTCCTGAAGCTCGGCGGTCATACCGTTGGTGTTCAATTGAAAGCAGAAAGGTTCCAGGGCGCACTTTTCTTTTATGACAATATTTTCTTTTGAGATAGTTTCCCCACCACATGGTATTCAAAGCTGATGTTGGGCTCGGTCTCGTAAAGAGCCTTGGATTCCACTTTCTCAGCCTTTTGCATGGTTTCATTGGCCGCTTCGATTCTCTGTTCCTCCGTGACAGCCCGCGTTAAGGGTTGGGCAGAGGTTTTTGCGGCGCCTACCCGATTGGTAATCTGGATATTACCCTCGGCTAAGGCAGAAGCCGCCGGTTTCTGTGGTCGAGCAGCCAAAATGCCGCTGTCGGCCGCCGCTTCCTCATGACCGTCTTCATTCGGCAAATAGGTCAGGCCGATAGAATTTTCGTCCTGAGAGACAATGATCGGCTGGCCGGCGGAAAGATTCTCCGGAAGGGAAACCTCAAACGGGTTGTCCGCATTGGTATAGTAAGCTTCGCCGTCAATCGCGGTTTTCTCCAGATCGTTGTTGATCTCAAGAAATTCTCCGGTTTCCTTATCTTCATAATGGACAGGGACCGGATACCCCGCCGCCAAATACCCGCCGTCCTTCAGGCGGAAATATTTGATGGACTCTTCCCTCAGAGAGGTATCCTCCCCTAAAATCTCATAGGTTTCTTTCTCCTCCGCCGGAGGCAGTTCATAGCCGTACTGAGAGGCCAAATCTGGTTCATTGATCGGGTTTTCATTGCCGTTGGTCACTAAAACTGACGCAGCAAGCTCCTCCAGAGATTCCGGGGTGGTTCCCCCCTCCGGCTCTGAAGCTTCGGCCTGGGAGCCGGAAGCCTCCTGGCTCGATGCTTCCGTATCGGAAGACGGCCCTGATTCCTGTTCCGATACCGTTTCTGAAGCTGTTTCCGAAGAGGCTGTCCCTTCTACGGAGGAGTTTTCCCTTGAGGAAGCGGTCCCCGGGATTTCAGAAGAAACGCCGGGCTCCTGGAAATCAGAAGCGGAACCTCCTTCCGCCTCTCCTGATGGAAGCTGGCTGGAAACAGTTTCTGACGCCGAGCTGTTCAGCTCGTCCGCCCAGGCGGTGATTGGAGATATTTGGAGAACCAACAAAAAAGGCAGTAAAACCGCCGTGGCTTTGAATCCCGCGTTTTTCTTCATGACAAACCCTCCAATAAATTTATATAAATATTCAATATAAAACAATTAAAATATTAAAAATACACAAAATTCACTTTATATATACCATTATTGCCAAAATTTGTCAATGCAAAAAACGCCTATATTTTCTTTTCTTTTTCGTCACTTTATTTTTATATTAGAAATATATTCAATCTTTAAAATTCTCGTAAGAAAAATCAAATAGGTATGAAACCGCTTCCTTCCATTGGGAAGAAGGGAAATCCTCTGGGCGCATAGACATCAGCTTCCGTTTTGCCTGCTCATTTATATATGGAATCACCCTCATATCCGATAGATATTCACAGCCCACCAATAGTTGGAGCTGATCCAGCAAATCCGGCATACAAACCACACTCCTTCCTTACCACTTAGCAACAATTTTTCCGTAAATCTGTTTTTTGGTGTAGTTGTATTTTGTGATCGCGACGATCACCTGATCTCCTATTTGAAAATTCTCATCATATTGGTTTGGGGAATACGTACACAAGCAGTCCAAGTTTTCTTCCAGCTTGCAGAATACCCCTCCTTTATACTTTCCTGTAATCACAGAAGCCCGCCGGCTCCGAACAGGATGCCGGCTATCCGCTCCGTCAAAGGGATGCGGCTCCGCTTCCTTGACGGAAATTACCAGCCTTCCGCTTTCTTCATCGTATCCTTTCACAATAGCGTTATAGGAATCGCCCACATGATACCGTTCTCTTAAATCAGGAATCATCGCGTAAGACAGGTCTCTCTGGGACAGTGTCATATCGAATCCGCCGCAGGTACATAGCAAATGAGTCCTTCCTACAGCTAAAATACTGGCTCTTACTTTCCGCCCTGCTTCCGGGTTAAAACGAAGAAAGGAACGGCGCCGGATATTTAACGCCTCTCTCCGGGAAGCAACGGCACCCGCCTTCTCTGTCAATCGCAGTAATAACATAATCGATGGTGGAGCCCGCCATGGAACGCAGAACATGGGAAGGGCGTCTCGTTTTTTCATCGAACCAGATTTCCTGTTCCGGGATCAAAATCTTTACCCGATACTCAATTACAACCAGACAGTTGATTTCTTTACGTTCCAGATCTCCAGTCTCTTGATTTTTCAAAGTAACGCTGGTAATATCCATTCCCGCCACTCTCCCGGTAAGAACCGACCTTGAACGATAGGAAGCGTAAATTGCGTTCCATTCCTTTCTCTGTTCCTCCGATAAATCCTTATCCAGTTCTGTTAAATCTAATCTTTCAAAATCCATTAGCTTTTCCTCCTTAATCATTTGTAAAAGCGATATTCGCCGTTATCTTTCCAGGTAAAACAATGTTCACAAGGTACGAATAAACTTTTTTGCTGCTCCGGTTTTTCGAGAATAAAAACCATCATTCGATACTTCGTGCTTATGCCTTCCAGAGCGGCGCTGATCATCGGCTCTCCTCCCAATGGTACGGAACAAATGTCATAGCGCCAGAGCGTTTGATTCCTTTCTTTAAAAAACGTAACAGAAAATGGCGGCATCCCTTTTTGGAACAGTTCGATTTTCTTAGGGCTTAGAAGAAGCATAACGTCTATAGCATTCAGTAAACTGATTTCCGGATAGTGATCCGGAATCTTCACACAGCCGTCTGTTCTGCGTACCAGGCCGCCGTTTTCCAGTTGGCGAATCACCGGCTCCCACTTCAAACTCGGATATTCCATGATTAACAGCTTTTGAGCCTGTCCCTCTCTTACAGCACCAAATTCCCGTAACAGCCGGATTAGAGACTTTTGAGGCTTGCTTAAAAAGCATTTAACCGTCCCCTTTCCAGTTATCTTCTGATGATAAATAAAAATTAGAAGTCGGCTGGTATTCCGGCGGAAGGCTGAGAATCAGACCGCTGTCTTTTTCGCAGAGCTCGTTAAAGATCATAGACATCATATAGCCTGTAGGATTGATGATTTTTGCCTGGTTTTGCTTCATCTTGTCTAGTACGGCAATCAAATCATCCGCCTCCAGCAATTCCAGGTAACTGCGGATTTTATCACCTGGCATCCGGGAGTTCCCTATCTTGACCGTAATATTATCGTGGAATAAATCCAATTCGCAGCGCTCAAAAATCTTATTTAACCGCTGCGCCTCTTCGTCTGTCCGTTCTTTCGTGCTGTTTTCTTCCGGATAGACAGAAGGACTACTATCATTCTCGCTTATCTCAGTCTGAATATTTTTAATCTTACTTAAGTGCCCTTCCGGCAGTTCTTGATGTGTGAGCGACAGTTCTTGATCTTCCATTTCGGCAGTTTAAGACCTGCGGTTTTGGCAGTTCTTGAAGCCCGGCTTTTTTTACCGCATCATCTTGAAATTGTTCAATGCCGCAAAGAATCACCCGCGGTTTCATTTTCTTCCCGTTTCTCCTCCTCTTCCAAAATTTTTTATTGCTTCCATATCAGTTAATTCCGCTTTTAAAACATACAGCAGATTAGGGTATCCGCGCCCTTGCCGCTGTTCATATAATAATTTTTTCTCAATTAGTTCCCGGAAAGCAGAGATAGCCTTTTTATACGAAATGTTGAGAAGGGAGGCCGCTTCCTCCCGGGTGTAAATAAGGTAAACCTCGTTATCTTCGTTAATCCAGCCATTTTTTTGCGAAAGGGTTAGTCGGTTGAGAAGCAGGGCGTATACAAATTTAGCTTCAAGGGACATTTCTTTGTAGCGCGGATTTGACAGCAGTATCAGAGGAAACCGCAGAAATTCCTCATTCACCACGTCGCTGATCCGGTATGTTCGGTCTATCATCATCAATCCCTCTTTCCTACTTTTCATTTTAAACATCTTCGGGAAACCTCTGTCAGCGTCTCACAGTCAATCCCCTTAGATAAATTAATAGACGGATGCAGTTCCAATTCCTCTTCGTTCGGGACATACTCTGCACTTTCTATATCCGCCTCCTTTATCCTTATCTGGAATGTATTCTCTTTCTTATCCGTATCTTCTTTTTGAAATGACATTCTGCCTTTCACACTCTCTTTTCTCCAATCCGAACATAATCAACCGCCTTGCAAAACCGCAGTTTTTTTTTAAAGTCAGGATGTTCTTCTGGGACGATTTTATAGAGCATCAGCGGTTTTGCGCCGCGCACCAGTAAAATAGCCTTATCTTTGGGAAGCCTTCGGATTTCGTCAGGCATCATCAAAGGCCGGCCAGCGCTGTTTTTCCTTGAGAGTACCGGGCATGATTAGAAGAAAGAGAAAACATCGGCGTCATAGGAATACTGGCGCTGTTTACCCGCACCGTGATATTACCGCATTGTGAAGAAATAAAATCCGCAGTCATGGTGTCATTGCGCCCAAAAAAGCTGGTAATCACAGTCGCCGACAAGCTCCTGCCATTCTGTACGCGGATACCGGTCTGCAAGCTGGCTTACTGATTGGGCCACACACTGGATATCAATATTTCGGCTTCTGGATACGCTTAAATACTTCTTACTGTTCGGTAAATCAATGTTACAGAATTCATCCATCAATACATTTACGCGGACTGGAAGACGCCGGTTTTCAGATTTTCGGGCAAAGTCGAAAAGCTTGATGAATAAAAAGAGAAAAGAACATGGAGGATAAAAAACGATAGGTATCGTCCTGATCAGAAATAATACAAAAATAGGCGCATTTTCGTTTTCCTGGTTCTTCCAAATCAATCTCGTTATATTTCGTAATGCTGTCGGCCAGCTTGTTTTGGAATACATTCAGTCTGGAACCAAGTCCGATCATGATATTTCCCCAAATATTGTGAGGCGCCTGACGGAAAATGCCGTAAGGGGAAGCGCCGGATGCCCTGGAGGAAGCGCCCGGAACCTGGCGTCCATTTCAGCAACAGAGGTTGAAGCGAGCAGACGGTATATGGTTCCCAAACTGCGTTCTTCCGGTGGAAGCAGCTTATCAGAATTTGGATAAGTCAATGACTGGACATAATGGATCAGCGCCATCAATAGATTCTTTTCGGCCTTTGACCAGAAATCTTCCCCGTTCTGAATCGGCGGAAGTATTGCGAATAATAACTTCTGCGATATGCTTGCACCAGATTTACATCATCAGCGGAATCCATAAGGCAGTTCCACCCATCAGAGGCCTGGAGGTCCAAAAGGTTATAGCTTCGGACAAAGTAACCTTCATTTCTCAGATATTCCGAGTACATTTCATAGAACTCAGCCTTACTGTCGCAGATTACCATACTCTCCCCGCGCTTAACCGCCTGCATGATAAACGGCATTACAAAACCGCGGGACTTTCCTGTACCCGGAGCGCCGTACACCATAATGTTTTTTGACATTCCCAGCAATTCTTTCATTCCCACATAACCGCCATTATCCAGTTTTCCGAAAAGAGTCTCTGTCATAGAGTTCAGCGACGATACATTTAGAATCTTCTCTATCTCCGATTTGTTCAGCCAACCGGAGGTGCCATGCGTTCCTTCAGATAAAATCTCAAAACCGCGTTCTTTGTCTTTTTGTGATTTTAAATTTAGAAATCAGGTTATATCCCTTTTTACTGGACAGACAGTACATCAGAATCAGAAAGCCCGTCGTCCCAAGGCCGCGCACGGTAAAAATTGATCCGACATTCTCTACAGGATTCCAAGTAAATAAGTCGTTTTCTCTTTCCTGCCAAACATTATCAATACCTGTGACAATGGAGTGAACCAGGAATCCGTAAAGATAGAGCCCCGCGATAAACAGAAAAAAAAATATATGTAGGGGAGCCTCTTTTGATTCCTTTTCCAAATGTCTTTTATTTTACTTTTTTATATTTTTGGACAAACATCAAAATCCGGGACATACAGATATTCTCCATCCTGTTTTTGAAATGGTGATAAATCCAAATCCGAAAGTTTTTTGGGAAGCCCCAGCGCCTGTTCCACAATTTCTGTATCGAGAGAATGAAGAATTGCGTTTTCCCTTTCAAATATCCTCGTATCGCTCTCAGCTGACTGGATAAAAAGAATAATGTGAACTTTCTTTCGCTCCTTTCGGATCGCACGCTCAAACCGGTTGACATCACAGTCAATCCCAATCAAAAAATTCTCCTTTGTCGAAGCGCGCATCCATCAGCCGTACTTTGAAGCGAAGGCAGATAATCCTTCCCCAGTATTTGATGAATCAGTTTTTCTCTATAGCAGGGAACTCCCAATATCCGAAGCTGGCGCATACCGTTTTCATTCAATGGAACCACCCCCATGGGACAAGTGAACTTTTTCAGGGCTTCCCAATAGGTATCGGTAGTCGATCTTGCCTTTTTCTCCTTTGGACATAAAATGGTTTCCAAAATCTGCTCCAGTGTTCCCAGGCCGCTGTAAATTACGAACGGCTGGCGCTTGCCAATTAAGGCCTCCGACTTGAAAATCCTTTGTTCTGCCTCCGCGTATAAACCATCGTCGTCCGGCATAAGGCAGTATGGAATGAACGCCGTATTTCCCGAATAGTAAAAACCAGCCAGCCTCGTACCTCCGAGCAGGTTAGTAGAAACCTTTCGGCGCAGCCATGAAAGAAGGAAGAAATATGTCGTCCAGTCTTTCTCCCGGAGCATCACAGAAAACGTCTGCTCCGATCCTCCAAAAAAAGGAGGTAAGAGAAGCAAGACAAAGTCTCCTAATCAATGCCTGGCTTTTTCCCAGATACTGTTTGTCCGGCTCATAGAAAAATCCCGCGGCTTGCAAAACCGCGTTTCCTTTGGAAGTTATTCTGTAACTTAGACCGCATCTGCTCTTTCTGATAAGCCCTAAAATCAATAACAGACGGATCGTATTCTCAGGCAGTATTTCCGCGCTGCCAGTGGGGAGATCCTTGCACCAGGCACATAACCTTAGAGCCTCAATTTCTGTACGTGTAAAAATCATAAACCGTACACCCCGACGTAAGCCTGCTTGCTCCCTTGCGTATTAGAGGCGGATTCCGGCTTCTTTTTTCCATGATACGGGCCTTTTGCCTTATCCTTGATATTCTTTTTTCCCAACCATTTCTTTCTCCCGCAGTTTTTCTGGAACAAGCATAGGGCATAATATTTCAAAACGGCTCAGCCATCTGGTAAAGAAAGTCGCCGGCCGCATCGGACGGTGTGACATAAATATGACAGCAGCTTTCTTCATCTTGGATTGTAAAAAGCCCAAGCGACAATTCAAATTGGTCATCATCCGCGAAAACTCTTCCTTTCAATGAATTGATCACTGCTTTAAATCCTTTATTGTCCTGATCGAACGCTCCGCACCCGGCAACTGGCCGATGCTCCACAATCGCCAGAAAAGCTTTTTGAAAAAATGGCGCTCGCCGCCTGTGTCTCGGAATCGCTTCAGCAGGCGTGTAATTGTATCAGAAATATACTGCGTTCCTCCGGAAAACCGGCAGTGGGGCAGTAAGGCGTTCAGGCGAATATCCAGCCAGCCGGTATCCATCAGCGTTACTTCTCCATAGATCTCTTTCGCATAATAACTGGATTGTGCGAACAGGACCGGATTGGATGCGGGGCGGTTTATTTCACATATACGCCGCAGTTCAATGCAAAGCACAACTCTATTTTTTTGCATGGCGGCATCCAACATGGTATTAACCTTTTCCGGCGAACGGCAGGAATTTCGCGCCAGGGCATCTATGTATGATGAGCAGGCGTCTACCTGCCTTTGCATATCCTGAATTGCTTTTTCTGAGATTTCCATAAAAATCACTCCTCGTACAGTAAGAATTGAAAAATAACAGTTAATTTGGGGTAATCGACAGTTTCTCTTGTAATCGTTTGATTATCGTTATATAATAACGATACAAACGATTTCAAACGATACATAAAAAAAGCAGGTGAGTTTATGACTTATGAAGAAAGCTTTACCGTAGAATTGAAACGGGAAATTAATGCGGATTTCAAAAAAGAAATCGTTGCGTTCGCTAACTCTGAAGGCGGAGAAATCTATGTCGGCGTGGATAAAAACGGTGATATCGCCGGTGTTAAAAATCCGGAACAAACGATGGAACAAATTGGAAATATGATTCGTGACGGTATCAAGCCGGATTTAACCGCCTATACCTCCATTGAAGCCATAAAAGAAGCTGAAAAAAACCATCGTCAAAGTGTCTGTGCTCCGTGGAACGAAACGCCCCTATCACCTAGCTGATAAAGGTTTGAAGCCGACTGGCGTATTTGTCCGTCATGGAGTTTCTTCTGTCCCGGCTACGGAAGATCTGATCCGAGAGCTGCTGCGGGAAAGCGACGGTATAGCCTTTGACCGGTCCCGGTGCTTAAATCAGGAACTAACCTTTGAATATGCCGAACGGTATTTTTCTGATAACAATATGTCATTTAATGAAAGCAACAAACGGACTCTTCGACTGATCGATGCCGATGGATATTACACAAATGCGGCTCTTCTGCTCTCTGATCAATGTGAGCACACCATAAAATGCGCCGTTTATGAAGGCGTTGGAAAAACCGCGTTTAAGACCAGAAAAGAATTTTCCGGCTCTGTTTTGAAACAAATGGATGAAGCCTATGAGTTCATCAGCCTGAATAACAACCTCAACACAACGATTGAAGGCTTAAAGCGGGTAGATCATCCGGACTATCCTCCCTATGCGCTCCGCGAAGCCCTTTTAAACGCGATTGTGCATCGCGACTACGACTATTCCGGCAGCATCTTAATCAACATTTATGAGGATCGGATCGAATTTGTATCCATCGGCGGTTTGGTCAAAGGAATGACGATGCAGGATATCTTAGGCGGTGTTTCTCAATCCAGAAATATGGTGCTGGCAAATGTATTTTACCGGCTAAAACTGATTGAGAGCTATGGAACCGGTATCCGCAGGATCATTGAAAGCTATATGAGGGCTGTTTGGAACAGCCTGTTTTTGCGCCGGCTCCCGCCTCCTTTGTCGTTACTCTTCCCAAAATCATCGAGGTTCCTTTTTTTCCCAAACAAAGGGAACAAACCGAGAACAGATTTTAACAATTTTAGAAACTAAAAAAGAAATCACCCGTAAAGAAGTTGAAAGCGTCTTAAACTGTTCCAAGTTCACCGCAATCAATCTCATTAACGAACTTTTAAAAGAAAACTTGATTGAAAAATCCGGCTCCGGCCCGTCAGTAACCTACAAATTAAAATAAAACTTACCCAAGAGCTTGCTTCCTTTCACAGGGAAACAGCTCTTTTACAATTCCGCCGTGTCTGTCCGCGCCTCCCGCTTTTCCAGATCAGTACGATTGGTGGTGATCAGTTCATACTCTGTTTGTGAGGAACGGATTTCAATACCAATTCGATTTTTTCCAGCGCACAGGAGTCCCTGCCCCCGCCCGCATCGTACAACCTGCATAACCTCCTCATCAGAAAGTCCCAGCTTTTCCTGCAATTTAATCGCTTCCGCCTCCTCCATCTGGAGCAGGAGCTTCAAACGGCTGTTGTTTAATAAAGCGTCCCCAAATTTGCCGTCGCGCAGAGCGAAATAATCAAGGGTGTTCTGGGTAGCGGAAACAAAAATCGCACCGTACCCACGGATCAGCTTTACCATCTCAATGATAAAATCCGCCGCCTGTTCGTTGCCTTCCTCGCCGGCGATCACCCAGAGTTCATCTCCTAAAACGGCTTTTTTTCGAGTCCGGGAGCGGCTGAGCTCATCGCGAATAAAAGAAGTCGCTACAAAGGTTGAAGAGCTGATATCCTTTTTTCTTAGCCCCCGAGGTATCCAATACGATAAAGGAAGAAAACAAATCCACATTTGTCTGTCCTCCCATTCCAAAATCTATGATTTCTTTGACGGCCAGCGCCACATTTTTTAAAGAAGGATATTTCAGGAGACAGGAATATAAATGGGTAAAATCAGGCATTGCCTTAAAAGAACCATCTGGATTCAAAAGTGACCGATTATCCTTAGTGATACCGAAGCTTTCATAACACTCCAATATGGCGATATTGAGCTGATATGCCTCTTCCGGTGTTATCTGCGGATACCTAAGCCGTATGTAGGTGTGCAGATCCTGTACTTTGCTTAAAAGCACAGAATCATTTCTTTGAATGTTATTGGCTAGGTTGCTGTCAATATCTAGAGTTGATCTCCGGATCTCCATCAGATTGATGCAGTCTTCAGAGCCTGGCGACAATCGCAGAAACTGCCCTCCAATCGCCTCACAGGCACAGCGGTATTCAAATCCTTTTTCAGGAGCGATGATGAATACCTGAACCCCGCACATTCTCAGCCTCATGGCCAACAAAAGCAAAGTATAGGTTTTGCCCGCACCACTCATGCCAAAAATAGCCAGATTACCGTTACTATAAATATCGGAATTGAAATTGTCCACAATTACCGCCGAATTGTTATGCAGGTTAATCCCCATCAAAACACCCTTATTATCACATAGTTCAAAAAGAGGAAAACGGAAAAGCACCTGCGGCCCCGGAGGTGAGGACGTTTCTTTGCGTTCTTTTGGCGATATCCATATCCAGCTTTGCTATCGGAAGCATAGATCGAAAACACTGCTCATGGCACCAATCTGCCCGCCGCGCGGTCATGTCCATGGAAACACACAAATTTTGGACCTGCTTAATCCGCTTATTAAGGGTCGTTTCGTCAAGAGCGGTTACCTCAATTAAGGTGTGCATATAGAAAAAAATCTTCCCCGTCTCGATTAAGTCGGTCCTTAATATACATGCCTGAATAAATGGCGTCATCCAGCTCTTCATAATCCGCCCGGGTATCTTCTATGTCACGGAGCCGGCTTCGATTAATCATCGTAGTTTTCACTACCTTAGATAAAATCTGTTCCTTCCGCTTTTTCTCCAAAAAAAGAAACTGAGGGAGATTCCGTCTCCAAGTTCGATCAATGGAGAAAGCCAGGCTAAACCTCGCTCTGTAGGATAGCTATAGCCTGTTATATATAGGTAGGCATGATAGACACCATCGATTAAGATATATTTACTATGTTCTAAATCTGCCTCTGTGGGAGCAAGAACATCTTGTATTGTGGTAATTCCCTCACTATCCTCTTCTTCCAGCTGATCTTCTGTGATCTCTGGGGTATTAAAAACCGGCCCCACCTGCTCCATGAGTGCGCTAAAATTGATATTGCGGGCAGATTGTTTATGATAAGCCGTATACACAGTTCTCAGAAGGAATTCATCGTAGTTGTCATGCCGCAGCACCTCCAGGCCGCAATAATCCAAATACTGATAAGCGGTCTCCGCCTGATCTGCAAGCTCCTTGGAAATTTCAGTAAACTCTGTTGCTTCCCCCTTATATTCGTAAATAAGATAAAACCGGCGGGTAACCGCTTCATAAGAAGCCAAATAATTGACCAGCTGTGCGTCTTCCAAAATCATTGCTTTACAGTTTTCATTTTTTTCACGGTTATAATACTTTTCCATTTGATCACAATAAGCGTCAATATCCGCTCTTTGTGTACATACAAGGATCTGGAGAGACTGAGGCGCTATTTTCAAATAACATGAAAAATAATAAATTATATTCTCTTTGCTCAATCCTAGATTTCAGATAGAAATTAGTTGGAACAATCTCCAGAACCTTTATGTAACGACCATCTTCAGTGATAAGCACGCCCTTTTGGATATCTACCACTGGAACAAGATTTTGCGTACCGTTTGGAAACCTGCTGTCGGGAATTGTAATCTCCCTTGGACTTCCTAATAGCAGTGTTTTTAAGTTGCGTTTCAAACGCTTTTTCTTTTTGGTTGTTTTTCTTGTGTTTATCCATTTTATCCCCCTATATACCAGTATCCGCCTGCTTTTGCGCCATCTTATATAAAGACGTATGAAAGTCAATAGGCTGTAATCATGAATACCTATCAGTGAAAATCCGCCTATTGGTATCACAAACACCATACCTATGATGATCGTTGCAGTCAGGCCCAACGGTGATGGCAGAAAAGTCAAGATAATGATCGGGAAGCACAGCAACACGCATTCTATTACATTGCGAATTTCAAACATCCCGAATATTCGACCTGCATCTGTGTAATTTCTTGGAATATAAACGATAGATTCCAAGCTGATCCCCCTTCATTAATTCTTATTGCTGTTTTCTAAACGTGGGTAAGCCGGTGTACAATAGCCGTATATTTCATAATACCCAACAGGGTATTGATGGCGGGCAACTTCTCCACTCCCTCCATTAGTTTCCTTCAATCGTGTAAACAGTTTGTCCGTCGCATTTTTCGACAATTCCTACATGGTCTTCTTTTCCATCCTGGCCATCGGATGCCCAATCGAAAAATATTAAGTCTCCGGGATTTGGAATGTAGTTTCGATCCTGAAATTGTCCTTTATCGCGGAACCAGCCAACGTCACAAGCTGCAAACTTAGGGATAATGCCTGCATCAATGTATCCGCATTGGTCTGCCGCCCAGCTTACGAAACATGCACACCATTCCACATAAGTATCAAAGCCATACCATTTCCAATATATTTCTCCTCCAATGTTTCCTATCTGCGATGCCGCCACTTCCACGATATCATTACTTCCACCCGATACACCATTGTCTTCTAAAGTGCGGTGCATCAGCTGAGCCCAGTTTCGGTCCTCATCGGAATAGTGATACTCATTCATGAACTCTTCAGGTGTAAGATAACGGACGGTAAGCTTCTTTTCCGCAGTGCTTTTATTTTCATCTGGGCTGGGGGGGAGAATCATTCGTTTCCGGAGCTTCATGTGAAGTTCCTTCTGATGACGTCCCTTGATTTTCCGATTCTGATGGTTTAGAGTCAGGTTGTATATCCTCTACCGTATATAAAATACTGTCCTCCACAAACTCCGTAATACTTTCTTCTGTCATATTGTTCAAATCATTTCCGTTTCTGACTGAATGCAGGCTGATAAACCAGTTAGTTTCCATAGGCCCGCCTTTTACTTGTATACTGTATTTTTTCGTTACTCTCAGGAGCTTGATGAACCGTATCATCATGGCTGCCTCCGCTCTTCACATAACTTTCTATTTTTTTTGTATACGCACATCGCAGTAATCTTGATATTTCCTATAATATTGCTGTACCATTTCTGCCTGCCTATTCATAGCGGATATCTCAGGGTCTACAGAGCTGCCAAAACCGAAAAGCATTGCCGGAAGACAGCAAAAATGATAACCGGCAGAAGTAAGATAACTACCGCAGCCATTAAGATTTGAGGGCCATAATGTTTAATAACTTCAATGGCCGCAGCGTGCCAGCCGCCACGCATAGCAGCTTTAATAATATCTTTCAGCGCCTGAGCGTTGCGGGCAAAATCATAAGCATAATCCATACCGCTTTTTATTTGCCATGGCTATCCTCTTCTCTTGGCTGTGACTCATCGATATAAACTTCTCCGAATCTGCTTTGAAAATCGGAAGGTTCTGCTGTCATATGAAAATGTCCTATCGAGCGATCCGGTGATCGCTTGAAAGGATTCTCATTCTGCCGGAATCCGCCGCCGGCAGGTTTTCCGGCAGATGTATTCCTGCTCTGCCGTTTTGGAGATACTCCTACTCCGGGAATCTCTTTCTTGGGGATTCCCGGCTTTGCTTCTGCCTTTTTATTAGTAAACAGCGTATTGCGTGTTTGCTTTGTTGACTGAGTTGGACTTGGTGATGAGCCAAAGCGATTTTTATTGACTTTTGTGGAACCCGTACTGCTAAAATGGACATTTCCCTCTGAAACGCTTCCTGTGCTTTTTGCATTCTCATAACTGTTTGAACCAAAATGTGAAGAAGCCGCCGTGCGAGAATTTACCGTATTCCCAGCCGCTCCAAAATGACTGTTTTGACTATTTCGAACATTCTTCCCATTTTGTGAATTAGCATTTGTTTTGACATCGTTATGTTCCACGCTGTTGGAATTTGATCCGCCGATATTGGTTCCTCCCACAGAACTATGCACAGTATTTTTACCCAGTGGAACCGCTCCTGAATTTCCGGCATCTTTTCCTCCTCCGGATTTGCCTTTGCCAGCTCTTGAAATCGTGTGTATAATACTCCTGATTGCCATCAAAGCAATCATTCCACCTCTTCCATGTCCCAAAGGATCTCCGGTAATCGCCGGATTCAATCCTATTTTTGAAATAAGATTATCCGCCTTTCTCGCTACTTTAGCGATTCCTACGATCAGTAGGCACCACGGAAGAACCATATCTCCCGTAGGCATCGTTGACATGCCGGATAAAATCAATTTAAGGAACAGAACATTCATGACCATCATTACAATCATGGAAGCATAGGTGCGCAGGAAACCCGCACAGATATCTTTTGTAGATTTACTGCCGCCCATAGCAAGTCCTACGGGCGCCAAAAGAGTCAAAATCGCAACTACGACATATCTTTCCGCAATTTCAAAAAACAGCTTAATGATCTGAATTCCCAGAATAAATCCGATTATAATTACCAATAACCAGCTTGCGCCAATGGAAGCAAAAAATCCTTCATCTGGGAATGTGATGGTCACGCTTGTTGGAATACCTAAGAGGTTAATTACGTTTTTCCCTATGGAAAGCCCAATTTCGCAAATATCCTTTGAAAAAATCAAAAGCGTCCCAAATAAAGCGGTTCGGAGAAGTAATACAACAGGTGATTCCGTTTCAAACCCAAATCCCGCAAACATCGCTTTCACGGCTTGGAAAGCGCAGTTTCCCAGCAATAACCCCCAGCCTACGGCAACGAAAATTTGATATAGTGTTACTGCGACTGGCACACTGGTTTCCCAGAACTGTAAATCCGTTGTCATTACTCTGAGCAGGGCGTTCGCGCAATAGGCAATCAAATCAAGGAACATACCGTATATCCATTGGAACAGTCCTTGTAAAATACCTTCTAACATAACTCACTACCTCCTATTTATTAAGGTAGCTGTGCATATCCATTGAAAAGCGGTGTGATGTACGATATAAACGCGCCTATTCCATTAATGACCGCCCAGGCCATCCAAACTCGTTTGAGCCAATCCCAAGACTGATCAACACGATGCTGGTTGTTAGACATTTTTGCTCCGATTACCGCGATTGCCGACATTAATCCTGCCAATACCGTCGAAATGCCTGCGATGTGCATATACACATCTCGAATAATATCGTCCGCAACTGTAAATAAATCTCCTCCTGCCGCAAATACATTTGTCGCTGAAAAAAGCACGGCAAATAATGTAAACAAAAACAGAAGGATAGTTTTCTTATAATGTTTTCGCATCAAAATCCCCTCCGGATATAAAATCTAATTTTGTTATGCCGGCGGTTCCGGAAGCAAGGGCGAGTTTCCTCGCCCTTGCCGTTTCCAACGCCTGCTCTGTTGCCCGTTCATGCCTTTTAACAAAGCCATGAAGTAAAACAATGTCTCCTTCTGTATTTATGTAGAATATAATCCTTACCATTTGCCGCAGTCTGATACGTAGTTCATAAAAGCCCTTATATCTATCCAAACGAAACGCTTTAACAAGCGGCGGCTGAAAACTACACTGAGGGGCTGTTAAAACCTTTATCTGTGTGCGGATTTTCTGTTGCATCTTGGGCTCCAATCGGCTAATAAATATTCCAATTGGATCAGAGCCGCTATCCACAAATCTATATATCCGCCTCTCCAGTCCCATTTTCCTCAGCTTCCTCACTTTCTGAAGAATTATTTTCCATATAATGATCAAAAGCCGACATGAAATCTCCTACGAAGGCCTTTATCGCTTCTGGGACAGCCGGCAGTACCGCTACTCTTTCCGGAACCTGCCACTCCAAAAAACCATATAGAATGGACAAATATAGATAAAAGCCAAGGTATTCCTTTCTATTATTCAATTTTTGGAAGGTATCATGAACTTGCTGAAATCCTCCCGAACGCCTAGACAGCCTCTTTCTCAATTTGTCGAAAAAGGGGCTCGACACAGAAAGCACTATACTGTTGATTTGTGATAGACTAGGATTTCCTTTTTTTCCGTAAGCAGCCCTAATTCCGCCATACGGTCTCTGGACTTTTTCAATTGCTCTTCATCAGCTGTTACGTTGCTGATTTCAGAAAAATCCACAAAGGACATATAATATTTCTTCATTTCTCATTCCTTCCTTTCTCTATTGCTTAGATTGTTTTTTTCTCCGCCGGAGCCCTAAGTAAGTAAATACAGCACCAGAAATGCTAAGTATTGATAAAGCGGCCCAAAATCCAGGCGAACCCTTATCACCAGTTTGGGGATATATCGGTATTTTTTCATTTGTCATCTGCGCTTTGATAATTTCTCCATCTTTGGTGATAGAAAATTTGTGCGGCGTCGTATCAATCTGATATCCGTCCGGCGCATCAAACTCTTCATAAGAATACGATCCATATCCCAGCGTAAAAGTAGCGACTCCTTCATCATTGGTATATCCCTCCGCTACAATTTCGCCGGCATCATTCCGGATTCTAAAACCGGCATTGGGAAGAGGCTTTCCATCGGCAATATCTGTTTTGATTAACTCAAGTTTCCCGGTAATAGGTCGATTCACAACTTTACCAATGTTTATAATTTCTCCGTCCTCTTGAATCGTTACTTCAAAAATCTTGTCTGTGACAGCATATCCTTCCGCTGATTCAATTTCGCGAATTAAGTATTTTCCATAGGGGACCTTTGTGAATCGGAAACTCCCATCTTCCCGAGAATCTGCGGTCATTACAGCATTTTCTTTCACAAATTCCACACAATCCGTATGAAACAATCCAAAAACAGCGCCAGTCAAAGGCTTATCGCTTTGGTCAACTTTCAACCCGACAATTTCACCATAGATCAGCCGATTTTCAATCGGATCCCCATTATTAACCGCAATCGTAACATCTGCTACTTCTTGTCCCTGATATTCAAATATCACAGGATATCTATCATCACTCAAAATATAATGAAAATCCGTACTGTACTCTTTCACATACAGCTTAGAGCCCATGGGAATATCCGTGTTAAACGTTGCTTTTCCGTTTTCATCGCATTGAATGATCTCGATGAGTCCGTCTTTAGGAATCATCGAGCCGTCTGAAGCTACCAGGTTCTCATCTGCGTATAAACCAAACGATACCGCTAGGATTTCTCCATTGGAGCCAACTCCAAAACCGCTGTCCTGCTGCAAGATTTTGTCAAGTGAGATTTGTGCTTTCTGGCGCTCATTTTCCATAGAAATGACGCTTGTGGTAATCGATTCATGCTGGCCCGCATAAACAAGCTTTACCGTTATCGGTTCAGAAGTTATCACCATTCCATCCGGCGCCTTACGTTCAAAAATTTGATATGTTCCTAAATACAGCGGATCGCTGGTAGCCGATCCCTTTTCATCGGTTGTTAGGGTGGATACAACCTCGCCTTTTGCATACCGCAAAATTCCTCCGGATACGATATCTTCTGCGGCAATCACCTCAAAGGTGGCCCCCTCAAGCCCAGCCAAAGAATATTCGGGTTGATACAGCAGCGGGGAATCGCCGCCGCCTGAAGTAATCACTGAAGAAAAGACCTCACCCGCTTTGTTGACCGTAATGATTCCTTTCTGAGGCATATTTGCCTTTTCTACTGTAACCACAGTAATATGGTCCTGATCTTCTGCTGAATCAGGCGTGATATCAAAAAATGTACAGGTGTGGGGTCTAAGACATAAGGTTCCACAGTTTCTACTTCCACTATGTAATAGCCTTCACCATACGGCAGCGGTTCGGGCGTAATCAAATATCCATTAGAATCTGTGTAGAAGGTATCAATCTCAATAACCTCCGGATATGTCATTTCCATAACGATTTTCTCACCGTCCGGCGAATAGATTTCATACCCATGGCCGGCCTGAGGAACGATGTTCCCGCTTTCAGCATCTTTTTAACGATTTTAACTCTGCTTTCGAAATTGGCATTATTCAGAAGATAGCGATAAACATTTCCGTTCTCTGATATGAAAACATCGAAATCCTCAATGAACTCTCGGCCATCCCAGCCTTTGATCTGATGCACGGTATACCAGCCATATGGAAGGTCTTTACTCTCTGCATATCCTGATTCATCACAGATCAAAAGATCACGCTCTGATTCCTTAGATTCTTCGTAAGAACCTGAGTCACGATAATATATCTGAAATTCTGCTCCGGCTTCCGGTGTTTCAATTCCCGTTGAGCCATCGTCTGTATGTTTAATGAGAGCAAGCTTTCCTTTAATCGCCTGCTCAGTCACTCCTAAATTGATATGGTTATACTCTACTTCATATTTTTGAGGCTCCGCTCCTACCTGGTAAACAGTCTCATCAAGCAGATAGCCTTCACTTGGCGCTATTTCTCGAATCGTCAATCGCTGGCACAGATATAATAGTCAGTAGTAAAACCTCCGTTTTTATCTGTGACATAGGTATCGACTAGTTTCTCTCCCTTAAATAATCCGTATTGCGCTCCTTCCAGCGAGCCTTGCCCTTGAGGAGTTTCCCCAGTTTCGGAGTCCTGCTTTTTCACAGTCACATTAAATTTTTTGAGGCTGTTATTAAAAGTGACTGTCGATACCTGGCCGCTCTTCACTTCCACCGTTTGCGATTTTTTTGAGGAACATATTTATCGTAGTTTGCTTCCGTTACGATATAGGCCCGGGGAGGAGGTTATCAATCTGGATTTCTCCCCGGCTATTGGTCTTCACTGTCTGATCAACACCGTTTCCAGTAATATGAAAAGAAATATTCGCTATGTTGCCATCTTCGCTGGTTTTAACAATCTTGGCTGAACCATAGCTCACCTTGGTTTTTATAAATCCCTGAACCGGATCGCTGACAGTTTGTGCATAGGTGATCATATCTTGAATTCCGCCGTTGGGGCCATATACCGTATCGGTCCAAGTAACGACACCGTTCCTCTGCGCACTTTTTCACCGCGGAAATCGTTAAAGTGCTGGTTGGCGCTTTTTTTGCCGTAACAGTAAGTTTATTTCCGGTCACTGAAAAGCTAACGTTAGGATCGCGCAAGTAAATTTATAATTAGAAAGAACCTGATTCGTATCGGTCAAAACCGCCGTATAATTCGTTCCATCCCAAATCAGCTCAATAGTTTGCGCTTTTTGCGGACTTCCAGATAAAAAGCTTGGCAGCTTTGAATGGTTCTGGACACTGCTTTCAATTCTCTTATAGTGAGCCATCATCTGATTGTATAGCGGATGTGTTTTTGCTATGCACCTCAAAACCGCGTGCTTCTTTGCCGGTTCCTACTTTATTAAAGGATTCATCACGCTCTCCAACTATCACTTCCCAAATCAGCATCTGCGTTGCCATGACGTTAGCCAGATCATCACCGTTTACGGAGCTCCAGCTCGCAGAAACTTGCCCAGTGTACCCATATTGTAGGATTCTTCCGATTAGTTGTTTTATTTTATCTGGAGTTATTGTTTTGTTGTAGGCGGACGGGTAATTATCCCAATAGTTTTCATCTCGTTTTGTATAAGTATCTCCGATTGATTGGGGAACGCCTGGTTCAATGCAATAACACACATCACCCTCATAGGAGTACATGGATCTAACCTCTGTAAATCTGGTTTTCGACCCAGAATTCCATCCGTTCATGAATTCTAGACTTTGATAGCCCCAATCTCCTCCGGGATTTGGATCACCTGACCGCGGAAAATCAATCATATATACTTCAGCTTCCTCAGCAGCCGCGTTGGCAGTAAAACTTCCCATTCCCGTAAATACGGAAAAGACCATGACCACTGCCAGAAATACCGAAATGCCTTTGTGAGCGCGATTTAGGTATCGCTTCGCTTTCATAGAAAATCCTCCTTTTTCAGATAAACAAAAAAAAGCACATTGCTTTTTGCAATGTGCTTTCAATTTTTTCTTTTCTTCTAACGAATCACGCATAGCCTATAAAAAAGGTTATAGCTTCCATCTTCCAAGGGTTCCGCCCAAATCCAGACATCTGTTATACTCGGGTCCTTTCCATATTGATCGAGCCGATCAGAAATATCCCGTTCCAGATAAACGCAGTGTGAACCAGCTACTATCGGCGTATCCCAGCAATAAATTGCCGACGGTTCCAGGTTAAGTTTCGCTGTATTCACCGCATAGTTTTGAGCGTATACTATCCAGCTTTCAATATCAAAGGGTTCTTCTGGTGATTCAGAAGCAGACGTTTCCCTCTCGTTTTCTATTATCTTCTGATTTTTCGCTCCGCAGCGACTGCACACCTGTTCTTCTAATCCTGTTTCAGAAACAGTTGCATCCTTCACTACTTTCCATTCGCCATATGAATGCCCCAATGCTGGAACTCTATCATCGGTATACATATTCCCGCATGAGCAAGAATAGCTGGTATATCCCTCAGAGGTACAAGTAGGGGATATTACCTTCCTTGAATAACTGTGCTCGTGTCTTCCTTTATTTTTCAGAACCGTTTTTCACCGATCCTGGAGAAAAGATGACTGAACAGCTTGGGAGGAACTTTGCTGTGCATTGCTTTCGTCTTCTCTCTCTAATTCTGGATCACTCCTTTCGTCTGGCGTCAGGGGAGATTCCCGCTGTCGATGATTCATCTTGTGATGATGGTTTCGTTGAATGTTTCGATTCCACCTTACCTACAGAGGAATTTGCTGGCTTTGATGATTCTAATGGCGTAGTCTCGTTATTCTGACAAGACACTAGAACCAAAATCAATATCAGCAGAAAAACAATATATACTTTCTTTTTCATTATCTATCACCACATTTCGGTATCTATTATCCCGGTCAGGGAAAATAACTTTGTGCACCGGTTGCACAAAGCTAAGCGCTTCTTTGTTGATAACGGTATGCCTTTAGAAATTCCAGGAATAGCCTCTCGATTTCCTCTTTGTTCTTAAAAGATCTGCATATTCCTGAAACTTTGTACCGCTTATCGTAAGGGAAGGGGATATAGAATTCTGCCTCTGAAACACACGCTGTATAATTTCTTCACTTAACGTTTCATATTTTTTCAATTTTACGCAAGTCCGAAATCTGTCCAGCTTTGATTTTACCTCCGCTTGGAATAATTGTGTTAAGAATATATTCCTGTGTTTCCTGAGCCAAATAGGACATTTCAACCCCTACTTTAAAAGCGATTTTACCATCATCAACTAACTTCAGCAATTCCGGAAGAAGGTGGGTAAGCCTGATAAGGTAAGCTACTGTACGTCTGCTCTCCTTATGTTCTTTTCCTACCTCTGCCAAACTATCTGTTTTTTTTCTGAACCAGATAAGTCGTTCCGTTTTCCTTGCTCGCCCTATTAGTTCCAATCGCATACGGTATGCATATGCTTTTTTCACTGTAAGTTAAACTCTGCCGCTGTTCTATATTCGTGTCTATCATGATTAGCGCAGCCTGCACATCATCAAGGGCTTTACGAACGATCCCCGGAATCTCTGTTAATCCGCAGATTTTTGACGCCTTTGTCCGATTTCTTCCTGCTAAAATCTGATATTGATCAATTCCAAATGGACGAACAACAATAGGAGTTATGATGCCATGTTTGAGAATACTATCGGCTAGTGATTCTAAGTCTTCCTGAGAATACTCCCGAAACGGCGCGGGCGGCCAGCGATTTTCTCAAAGTTTTCATCCTTATACTCGACGAGCTTTTCCAAAGGCAGCATAGTAATTTTATTTTTTGCTGAAGAAGTTACCTTTTTCCGGTGTAGTGTCAATGATATCATCAAAATCTTCTGTATCTGCGTCCCGGTATTCAATCGACTGAATCTGTTCTTTTAATCACCTCCGTGGCGATCTGTGCGTAAGCCTTTGCCGGCGCAATTCTAGGAGCATACTCATGCAAAGAAATACCAAATGCTGAGGCCTCAGCTACCTTGATAGCATATTTCACAAAGCTATCGAAGATGTGAATATGATCGCCAAATTCATTTTTCTACAACTTCATAAATTTCCTGGCAGTATTTTGTGTTACCTTGAAACTTAGTGATTATGATCCCCTCGATTTTCAATTTGGGATTCAAACGACGCCGTACAGAATTAATCATATTTTCTACAGGATTAATTCCATCACTGCTTAAAACATGAGCCTCAACCGGAATAATTACAGAGTCGGATGCTGTTAACGCATTGATGGAAAACATATCCCATCCAGAATGCACATCGAGAAATATATAATCATACTCATTCTTAATAAATGATAAAATATAATCCAATAAGTGCTCGCAGCTGGTAATGGACGGGATAACCTTCTCCAGCGAGGAAAGCCTTCGTATATGGTAGGACGATTTTTTAAGTGACCAGGCAGGATTCCAAAGTGCCTAGAAAGGTTATGCTGAGGATCTAAATCTACAGTGCAAACACGCTTTCCCTGCATCTGCAAATAAGAACTAATATTAACAGCAGAAGTTGTTTTTCCAACTCCGCCTTTATATGAAATAGCGGATATCACTTTACACACGTTACACTACCTCCATTCAAACTTACTGTTGAAGTTCAAAACAATCGATAGGAAACCTGCAAAAATAGATATCCGCAGCTTCAATATTCTATTTAATTGACCGTTATCTTGACCGCTATTGGTCTATAAATTATGTGAAGAAGATGAATAAACAAATGGCATATACTACAATATAAAGGACTAATGTAAGGGATATTACGCTATATAATGTATATACATCTGAATTTACTAGCTCATAACCCGAAGGTCGTTGGTTCAAATCCAGCCTCCGCAACCATGTTGCGGAGGATTCTATTGCAGGATCCTCCGTTTTTGTTTTCATATTCTTCCCATATCGCGGGGTGGAGCAGCTGGTAGCTCGTTGGGCTCATAACCCAAAGGCCGTAGGTTCAAATCCTACCCCCGCAACCACTCGGCCCGCATAGCTGCTTGCTTTGCGGGTTTCCTTATTTTATTTGCGTCCTACAATTCTCCGTGAATCCTCCTCCTTTCATAATTTATGCATTTTGCAAGCCGTGTTGGATGATAATTCATTCTGACACGGCTTGCTTTTTTATTCCCAGCCGTCATTTTCAAGAATTTGACCGCTATTGTCAAGATTCACTCATATTCTGTCTCCTCCTTACTATGCCCAATATTCCTTACCCGGCGCTACGATTGAAGCGAGCCATAGCACTTTTCTTTTGTGTCATCCAACGAATGGCCGTACATATTTTCCGTAGTCGTCGTGTATGATGACGACGGCTATTTTGGCGTACAAACACGAGATGCAGTTATTACCCTACAATACGAAGCGGGGCTGGATGACAAAACAGTATATTTTGCAAGCCCTCTTGTCGAACAGGCCATATTTTCGCCTGAATACTACGTGAAAGTCGCAAGAGGTGATAGCAGAATCCGCAGTATTCAACAAAGTCTAAACTATAACTATTTAGACTATATCGGAATTGGACCTTGCGATGGAATTTTCTCAAGATTTACCGCAGAAGCATTAATATATGCCCTTCAGGCAGAAGAACAGCTACCTACCGATGTCGCTAATGGTAATTTCGGTCCAACCACCACAAACTGCCTGCCGATTATTCCATACGACAATGAAGCAACCTCATACTATGGCGACTATTATTCTGCCACAACTATCTCTAATTGCATTAAGATCATTCAATACGCACTTTATTGCTATGGACATGGAGAATACGATGCCCTATCCCCCCGACTACAGCAAATACGATCCCGGTGATTTCAATGGTGAATTTAATGAAGAAACCAAAGCCGCGCTTCACGTCTTTCAACAGGATGTTGGTCTGCCGGAGCGCGACCTAATCGGCAAAAACGAATGGATGGCTCTTCTCGTAAGCACTGGTAACCCCGACAGAGACGGTCTCGCCTGTGACTGTGCTGAAAAAATTGACACTCCCGCAAAAGCACAGGCCATTATCAATGATGAATATAGCGTTGTAGGCCGTTATTTGACCGGAACTATTTACGATGCAAATTATGTTCCCGTCTCAAAAGCCCTCGACGAGCAAGAACTTAACACTCTAAAAGAGGCAGGCTTGAAAGTCTTTGCCATTTATCAGGATGCTAAAGAATGGTATTTGGCCAATCCTGAGCAAGAGGATCTTTATTACTATTATAGTTATGAGCAAGGTGTAATTGATGCACGAAAGGCTACTGCCGCTGCTCTCAATCTAAAAATTCCGATAGGAGAGTACATTTATTTTGCCGTTGATTATGACTTCTATGAATTTGAAGTTAAAGAGATGATCATTCCCTATTTTCAGGGGATCAATGACTATGCAGCCGCCAATTTTATGCCATATTCAATCGGCATTTACGGTGCTCGAAACACCTGTACTCTTGTCCGCAATGCTGGTTTATCCTCCAGCAACTTTGTCAGTGATCTTTCCACCGGATATAGTGGTAATCTTGGATTCTCTCTCCCAGAAGACTGGCCTTTGATCAAGTTAAAGAATACCGCTTATATTATTCGGGCGGAGATTTTGGCATTGATAAAAATGTAACCTCTGGCAGATATATAGGATTTACACCATTGCAGGATTCTCCCCTTTCAATACGGAGCAGTCAGAAATCCCGTCACTGGCGAAATTTATCCAATTTATGTGGAGGAAAATTCTGAGACGGTTATCCAGCCTCCTTATGAGTACGAAGAAAATTCCGACGAAATGAAACCAACTGACCTCGGCCAAATAAACTTTGATGGAGTAAAATTTTTGGCAGGATTATCTCTTATGAACGATTGGAAAGATAATCCCTTCCCTGGCGCCGGACGTATTAATATTCCTCTTGGGTCCATACTTGGTCTTCTTATCGGCGGTGTATTAAGTCTTGTTGATAGCTTCAGTGGTACTCAAATCCGTATCTCATATTATAGAGTTCCCGGTCAACCTAACAAAAAAGTAATTATTCATTGTGGAAATACAGAGTATCGATCTTTGTTCAGCAGCTGGAACTATAATCATCCGCAGCTATTTAAATCAATCAGATATAATGATTTAACCTGGCTTAACACGATGAACACTTTTGCAAAAGAGCAATATGAGCTGTTTAAAGGGGTTACAGCCAGCGATGACTATGACTATGATATAGCCGTTACTCTCAATCCGAATCGGAGGAACAGCGCCTATGTCACGGAGCTTTTTCTTTGGAAAAGAGGGGCGCATGTACGAATATTTTACTTTGTATCCCGGTGAAAAATTTGAAATCGTGGTGACAAAAAATCCAGTTGGGATGTTGTAGAAAGATTTGACTCGGAACTCATTTCTTATGTAATTGAAGTTTCTGAAGAAGTAAGAGCTTTATTTAACATTCAGACCTACTCTTAATTTTGCCAATTTTGACAGTTTCCCTCGAATGAAAAATCCTCTAAGAAACTACCTCTTTATTATCTTTTCATATCCTATTCGTTTATTTCAAAGGAATCTATCACCCAAGGAACATACTGACCGGAAGAAAGCGGATTTTCGTCATTAATTTCGCCATAGGCCAAAAAGGGAATATCCTCACGATAGCAATATACAGAAGTGTATTGTTTTCCAGAAGAAATATAAGAGAATTTTACCTGTGCCATACGGCCATGGCGCCCTGCAACAATTCATAGCTGAAGTCAAAAGCAGGAGTTCCCCTTCGAGCGTAGTCCTCTTTAAAAAGCGTCTAAATATTCCTCATATTCTGACGAAAATAAAACTTTTGTATCCACTGGGTACAGGCCGTAAATGCTGTAATCGATCACCTGAAGCAGATTAAAAGTAAAATAATCAGCATGAAGGGTATGACTTCCAATACACCCGGCAGTGTACTCTTTGGGCACTGTAACTGTATAGGTAGTACTGTCCACGAAAGGATCTTGAATGGTTGAGGGGGCCTTTTCATCTCATATGGACATTCTTCTAACGCAGGAAGGTTATGATGATTATTACAGGCAACAAAGGGAAAACATCAGAAATAAACTGGATAGGAAAATTAACATCTTTTTTCATCTACGAGGACTCCTTTCAAAATATCTCCTTTATCATCAGTTGATAATCCCTAATAGATACGAGGAGGCAGCCTTGAAGGATTTTTCTTCATATATTAAACACTTAATAAAGACAGGGGAGAGGATTCCAATGAACTAAAGAAGCAAGAGCAAATTATTATTTAAACTCATATTTTATAAAAATTAAAGGGAGGATTTTTATGTCAGAATTGTGTATTAATAAAAGCGGTTCTGTTTATCCAGTCTATGATATGTTCAAAATTATGCTCACGTAAAGGCGACATCATGAATCATGAAGCATTTGTCCGCCATAAATGGCGGTGACAGCGGCCCTCATCAGTATCGATTTTTTTAGGACCTACCGGCTCCTATATTAATGCTTCCATCAACACAAATAAGTATCCATGCGGCCCCAAATTTGAGTCTCGTTGTACATCATATCCTTATGGTACGGCAGTCATTAAAGGAGTAACTTATAAGACCTTTATATGAGGCAGACTAAAAACGCCTATACAGCCCAATGCAAGTTTTTGGACAACAATTCCCGCTGGTAGTCTGGTTTGCAACTAATGAGGCCCACAGTTGGGGACACCCACTCCGATTGGAAATTAATTAACTATGTGAGACAGTCAAATGGAAATTGGATTGATGTGCCTGGCGGTTATGTATTCGTCGATACCGGAATCTCCGTTGGTTCTGGCTACAACAGCATCGCTTTTTTATGGTTCTTGGTAAAAACAGAGTCTTAACTGTATGAAAGCGAGACGTTTTCTATAGCATTTATTAACAACAG
>VOFI01001871.1_pt1 | contig 41888 bp, 50 predicted proteins | sample 5384131 | NCBI WGS metagenome assembly VOFI01 (sample SAMN12384728, study PRJNA508395) | human gut metagenome | isolation source: healthy gut H | host: Homo sapiens | reverse complement strand
CGATCCGATCGCGCGCGTGGTGTCGCCGCCGCCCAGATTGCCGGCGATCATCAAAAAGCTGGCGATGCCCATGACGGGACGGTGATGTTGGAAACGATGTTCGGAAGCGCGAGCCGCAGGATTTCCCGATTCATAAACGAGGGGTTTAACGTGTCGCAAAGATAGTGCAAGCCGCGGGCAGAACCAAATATATTCGCGTCCTACTCGCGATGGAGAACCTAAGACGGCACCCAAGATGTGGAAAAGCAGCGGTTCAAATTCATGCAACTCCCTTTTTGTGAATTTTGTGATGCAATACCTCTGAGAGTGTTGTATTTCGAAAAATTCTTTCTATTTTTGTGCTACTTTGGGCGCAGTATGCGTCGAAGCAGACATACGGAAAGTGTTTTCACTTTGTCCTGCAAGAAAATGTGGCAATTTTCAATTGAAGAAAGGACAACGTGCACAACACTCATTTCTTGTTTAGATTATGGATGAGGATGCGTTGGGCATCTGCAATCTCCATATCTATTCAGGTGTGGGGTATTGCATCGTTTATTTTCTTCGGGTTCGCCACAACCTTCTTGCAGATAAGCGAAATCAGCTCCACACTTTTCTTTTTCTATTATCGTCACGCCGGGGCCAAGTGACATTATTCGGTATTGTTATGTTCAAATTAACATTGCATGAAACTATTGCCAGTGTACTCGAAAGTCGCCATAGACCGTTGAGTGCAAATGAATTGGCGGATGAAATCAATTCTCGTAGGTTGTATGTGCGTAAAGACGGCGCCTGCTTCGGAGCGGTCAGATACATGCACGGGTCAACAAGTATCCGCATCTGTTCATTAAAGATGAAAAACGGCGGCATTACATTGAAATAATAGGAATCCGGATAAATAGTTCAGCCATGGAGAGAATGCAAGCGAAAGTCAAAGGTGATAATATCATATATTGCCCGCATTGCGGAAGAAATATGATTGTGCCGGAGGAGTTGACGTCCGAAAATATCTGCTTCATCCTTATTGTGGGCGATTGTTTCGGAATCCTCTATTGATGAAGGAAGTCAAAAATATTATTGTATGTCCTAATTGTGGAGAATTGGCTCAGAAAGCTCCGAATTATACTAGTCGTAAAGACTGGCCTACGACCCTATTTCTTTGTTGGTTTCTTGGCATCTTCGGAATTCATAGTTTTTATGTAGGGAAGGTTAAGAATGGAATCTTTCAACTCTTGACGCTTGGGGATTCGGTATTTGGACTCTGATCGATTTTTTTTTTTTTTTAAATATTGTTCTTAGAAATTATAGAGATGGAGAGGGGAAATTAATGGTATATGTATATAAATTATAATTAATTGATTATGATTGATTTGTGTGCTGCTTTTAGAAGTACAAAAAATGATTGTCCAGATTGTAGCAAAAGTGTGGTAGGTTTAGTTTTGATTGGAGCGACCATAGCATTATTCTTTATAGTATTATTCGATTTATTTTGGACAGATTCTCTTGCCTATAAACGGGAAAAGTTAGAATTGGAACGGCAAATTAAGTTCCAAGTACAATTATATATTAAGAGAAAAGCTTTAGACGATTGGAATCGATATGAAGAATTGGAATGGGGTGAATTACAGAAAGTAAAAGGAGGGTTGTGTGAGACACAAATATGTTTGGTATTATTTAGGCATATACGAAACACGTAATGATTTATTTATTTTAAATAAGAAATTGCGAATTGTGGGTGTGGAAAATTATGATATGCTAAATAGTCTTAGTAATTCTATGGAATTCTCTATAAATTAAAATCATTATCATATATATGAAATGGGAGGAATTAAAAACATCATTATCAAAGACATTTCTAGCAGGGCACTAAAAGATCCAGATAGAAGATTGAAATCGTTGGAAAAGATAGAAATAATAATGCAACAACATTACCCAATCTATCTACAAAATACTAGCAATATTATAACTACTGGAAAAGAATCTTTCAAAAAACAAATATCAGAAATAAAAGGGACAGGACTAAATAGCGCAGAAATTAGCATCATCAATGAAATTTACAATAAACTAAATCCAAGTTTACAACAAACAAAAATCTCCGCTAAAAAGTTAGATACAAAGTATATACCTGTCCAAATTGTTATACAATGCTCCAAATAACAGAAGACCTCTGGGATCAAGATTTTTTATCATGTCCACAATGTGGAAATGATTTCTCCAATCCAATTAAAGAAGAGGAAAGACTTGCCAAAAATACAAAAGGGTTTATTGTGAGTGGAATGCTTGGAGACGTCGCTAATATTATTTTCTGGCTATTTATTTTGATTGCTGTTCTTTGGTGTATTTGAGTTGTCAATCCTCAAACAAGATATTAAATAATGATAAATTTTTTAGAATACTCAATATCAAACATTGATTCTAAATTTCAAATCATCTCATTAAAAGAGCAAAACAATGACAAATTAATAGGAATATGGATAGACGATTTTAATACAAATATACTATGGAGGATTCGAAATATTAGTAATAATCAATACCTAATGGAAATAGGTTCAATGGATTCTGATCAATGGATTAGTAGTACTCAATTATCCAAAATAGAAAAAGGCAAACAAATATTATATCATAATAATGACGAAGGATATGTAGAATATTATCAAATAGATGACAACGGGAATTTATCCGTATTTGATAATTTAGGATACATTACAACATATGCAAAACTACATTAATCACCAAAATAGAGCATATTCTAGCAAATATATATTATGAAGGTTGAATTTCAGAGGTTTGATTCGTTTGATATTGCCAAGCGATGCAATCCGTTGGATATTGCGGAGTCTTGTTCATTGCATCTGATTGAATATGTGCTAATCCTCGTATTTTTTTTGTTGCTTGTCTATGCGGGAATGTCAGTTGGCGAATCGATCGGTTGAAGTGAGTAGTTGGGTGGGTAATTTTTTATGTTATAATTCGGCGGTTGAATGGCGGTACATTCTGAGTTCGATGGGATCATGTGAGCCGTTATGACTTTTATCGATGATTCTTTCGCCGTGGCGGCTGATTTGGTGCGATTTGTGCGGACAATCTGCGAAAATTAGATTACCTTTGCCACGAATTAATTTGAATCGAAATGAAAAGACTACAACAGCGACTCGACGGTGGTTCTCGACCGTTTCGCACGCGACAAGCGCAAGCGCACGACGACCGCCGAACGTATCGAACGTCGCCCCGGTCCCCGGCGTGATGCCGATGACACCCCGCGCGAACATGCCCCACGGCGTGCTTCGTACAATCCCCACTTCACGGAAGACAACCGACCCGTCGACGAGCGCCCGCGCCGTCCGTCCGGCGGTTCCAGATATGGCGAAGGCCGGCCTTCGGGGCCTTACCGGGGCCGTCCGGACGGGCCCCGTTCGGATCGTTCGGGCGGCTACGGCGGCGAGCGTTCCGCGGCGGAAGATCGTCCGCGTCCCTACGGGAAGAAACCCTTCGGTGCGCCGAAATACGGCGACAAGCCTGCCTACGGGCGCAAATCCGCCGGCAAGTTCGGGTCCAAGCGCCCCTACGGCGAGCAGGAGGGGGATTTCCGTCACGGCGAACGTGCGGGGGCGCCGAAACGTTACGGTCCGAAGTCCGCGGGCGGATTCAAGCGCGACGATCGCCGCGGCGAGGTTCGGCCCAAGAGCTATCCCCGCTATAATCCCAATGTGCAGACGGGCGAGATACGCCTGAACCGTTTCATCGCCCAGTCGGGGATCTGTTCGCGCCGCGAGGCCGACGACTATATCCAGGCCGGACTGGTTTCGGTCAACGGCGTGATCGTGACCGAATTGGGATCGGAAGGTGAAGCCGACCGACGAGGTGAAGTTCAACGACAGCCGCATCGAGGGGGAAAAGAAGGTCTATCTGGTGCTCAACAAGCCCAAAGGCTATGTCACTTCGCTCGAAGATCCCCACGCCGACAAGACGGTGATGGATCTGGTGAAGGGCGCCTGCGAGGAGCGCATCTATCCGGTGGGGCGGCTCGACAAGAATTCGGTGGGGCTGCTGCTCTTCACCAACGACGGCGACATGACGCGCCAGTTGACGCACCCGTCGTACCGCAAGAAGAAGATCTATCAGGTGTCGCTCGACAAGCCGCTCACGCGGGCCGACATGGATCGTATTGCGGAGGGCATCACGCTCGAGGACGGCGAGATCCACGCCGACGAGATCGCCTACGTCAAGGAGGACAAGAGCGAGATCGGCATCGAGATCCACTCGGGGCGCAACCGCATCGTGCGGCGCATCTTCGAGTCGCTGGGTTACTCGGTGCGCAAACTCGACCGCGTCTACTACGCCGGCCTTTACGAAGAAGAATCTCAAACGCGGCGCATGGCGCTTCCTGACCAAGGAGGAGGTGATGCGTCTCAAAAGCGGCCAGTACGAATAGCGCGGCTACCGTGCCGGTATCGAATAGCTCCCTCAGCTCACGGCTGAGGAGTTTTTTTCGTTGCCGCCGGTGAGCCGGTCGAGCAGTGCGTGGAAATAGGGCGAGTGGTCGTGGTGGACGGTGTGGCAGAGTTCGTGCAGCAGTACGAAGTCGCGCAGATGCGGGGTAAGGTCATCAGGAAGAGACTCAGCGACAGGTTGTTGTCGCCCGTGCAGCAGCCCCATTTGGTGCGCGATGCACGGATCGTCACCCGTCCGTAGCGGAACCCGTGCAGCCGTGCCAGTTCTTCGACGCGCGTGGGCAGTTCGGCCTTGGCGGCGCTGCGCAATGCCTCGATGTCGCACGAGTCGGGTGCCGGATGCGCCGCAGCGCGTGCCGCGAGCCGGTCGCGCGTCCGGATCACCCAGTCGGTTTTCGATTCCAGAAAGGCCAGCGCGCGTGCGCGCGGTACGTTGCAGGGAAAACTCAGCCGCACGCCGCCTGTGCTGCGCACCGAAAGCGAGATGCAGCGTGCACGGCGGGTCTGGCAGAGGACGATTTCACCCAGCAGGGGTGTTGCAGTTTGGTTTCCAATACGGGCTATTTCGTATAGAATTTGTCGACGTTCAGAGCGACATAACGGTGCTTCCCGCGCGATACCTCGGCCCAGCTGAACGAGATGAGCAGCGAATCGGTGCGGTAGAACAAGAGGTTATCGGCCGTGTAGAGCGGCTCGTCGGCGGGCCAGTAGAGTAGCTGGTCGCAACGCTCCGTGAACAGCTCGTCGAACGAACGGCGGAAAAGCTCCCGTCCGTCGGGCAGGTAGAGCCGCAGCGTGTCGCCCGAGGTTGTATAACGCGAGCTTCCGTTGTTGTAGGAGAAGGAGACGGGGGCGTAGCAGTACCGGTAGCCGTCGATGCGGAGCGGTGCACGGAGTTCCGAGTTCGAGTAGGAGCTTGTGAGGGCTGCCGCTTCGGCGGTATCGAGTTCGTAGCCCCACTGGATATAGTCTCTGATCCGGTCGCTATGGAAGCGGCCGAGGAGTTCGCGTGGAGCGGGCGATGCCGAAGCGGTCGGCCAGCAGCAGCGTATCGCGGTCGTCGAGGTAGTCGAGCGAGGCGTAGAGCTCGCGATAACGTTTGAGCTGCGCCGTGTCGCGTTCGTCGATGCGGGACAGATCGAGTCGGCCGGATTCGTCGAGCAGCCCCGTTTGGCCGGCCAGCCGCTCGGCGCGCGCGGTCTGCGACCGCAGCGAGAGCGCCGTGGCCGAGAAGCGGGGGATGTAGGCCGTCAGGAAGAAGAGGACGAAGGCCGTTGCGGCGATGTAGTAGTAACGTCCGGTGCGGCGTGCGGCGAAGAGTGCGACGGCTGCGGTCATGATCGCGCCGCAGACGATGAGGTAGACGCGCCAGTCGGTCAGACCGTAGTCGCCGACGCGCTGCATGACGCCGGCCCAGAAGAGCACGAGCGGCGGCAGCGCGAAGATGCTGATGCGGTCGAAAAACCAGTCGTAGCGCCGCCGCACGACGAGTTCCTGCAATGCCTTGACCGTGAACAGGGCCATCGTGAAGCCGAAGACCAGATAGGCGACGCCCCCTTTGGGTAGCGACCACGTGAAGAGGATTTGCAGGCAGTAGAGGTAGAGGATCGCTGCGTAGACGAGCAGCGCCGGCGCGAGAATCCAGTTGAGCAGCGTGTCGATCGTTTTCGTGCCCTGCGGTTCATCCGACAGGTAGCCGTCGAGTCGAGCCAATGCGGTCAGGGGCCAGAGCAGTGCCCACGAGAAGAGGACGATGTAGGAGTCGACGAGATTACGGACTTCCCATGACGCCGGGATATTGAAGATGTAGATGACCGAGTGGTAGATGGCCATCGCGGAGAGCATGGCCGTCAGCGCGAAGATCCCGCCGACGACCGCAGCGCGAATGTATCCCAACGTTTGTCGTACGAACGGGCCGTTGGGCAGGGTGCGGCGGGCCATGAGCAGTCCGAGCGGCGCGAGAACGGCCGAGGTGATGAAAAACTGGCTCGTTCCGAACCACTCCTTGCCCAGCAGCCACGAGGCGATCGTCAGCAGCAGCGGTACCAGCAGGTAGAGCGTGCGCCATGCCCGCGAGGCCCGGCCGACGAGCGTGTGGACAATGAGCGTCGCGAGCATCGTCAGCGGCAGCATCGTGAAGACGCCGTGGGGCAGCTGCCGCATTTCGGTGGCGGCGCCGTCGGCAGCGAGCAGCATATGGTAGTCGAAACTCCATTCGATCTGGATCGCACCGAGGATGCAGGCGTAGATGCAGAGCGCTGCCTCGGCGGGATAGCGCAGGGCGACCCGCAGCAGCGAGTCGGCCGTGTCGGTCAGGAATTTTTTCAGGCGGTTCATGGTTATTGCGGATTTAGGGTGTTTCCGGACGAGGGATCACTCGGTCGCTGCGCCGATGCGTTGGCGGACGACTTCGAACAGCATTACGGCCGCAGCGGCCGAGACGTTGAGCGATTCGATGCGGCCGATGAGCGGAATGGCCAGTCGTTCGTCGCAGAGTTTGAGCACCTCCTTCGAGATACCGGTCTCCTCGGCGCCCATTACGAGCGCGGTCGGACGACGCAGGTCGGCGTCGTAGAGCAGTTTGCGGCTCTTTTCGGTGGCGGCGACCACCTGGAACCCTTCGGCCTGCAACGTTTTGAGCGTGTTGCGGATCGAGCCGACGCGGCAGACGGGGATCGTCGTGAGCGCGCCGGCCGATGCTCGGATCGCTTCGGCGTTGACCGGCGCGGAATTTTTGAGCGGCGCGATGAGCCCGTGCGCGCCTGCGCACTCGGCCGAGCGGGCGATCGCGCCGAAGTTGCGCACGTCGGTCACGCCGTCGAAGACCACCACCAGCGGCGTCTCGTCGTCGGGGACACGTTCGAGGATATCGTCGAGCTGCACGTATGCGATCGCGGCGATCTGCGCCACGACGCCCTGGTGATTGCCTCGTACGAGCCGGTTGAGCTTCTCGACGGGCACCTCCTGCACGCGCACGCGGTGGCGCAGGCAGAGGTCGCGCAGCTCGGTCATCAGCTGCCCCTCAGCGCCTTTGCGGATGTAGAGTTTTTCGATCTCCCGTCCGGCTTCGATGGCCTCCACCACGGGGCGGATGCCGAAAATCAGGTTGTTATCCATAGCGTAATGTCATTTCGTTTTCAGGGCCCGCTCCACGAGCCGTTCGATTTTGCGTCTGGCGGCTTCGGGCAGATGACCGTCGAGCGCTTTGGTGCCTGCGATCTCGACCGAGCGGATGCGCATGCCTCCCGTCGAGAGCACTTCGCGCACGCTGCGCACGGCGCCCCGGCTCTGGCGGAAGAGCAGATTGAAGGGCCACGGCGTGGTGCAGGCGGCGATGACGACGGCCTGCCGCCCTTTGAGACGCGGCTGCGGAATTCCGCGCGGGGATTCGCCCATGAAGACCGGCACGAGCCGTTCGAAGAGCAGTTTCAGCCGCGCGGCCATTCCGCCCCAGTAGGTCGGAGTCCCGACGACGAGCAGGTCGGCGCGGCGGATCGCTTCGCCCAACTCGTGCGCCGCGTCGTGCGGCAGCGGACAGACGCCGGTCGCGCGGCAGCGCATACATCCAGTGCAGGGGGCGATCGGAGCACGGTAGAGCTCGGCCTTGACCGTTTCCGCTCCGGCCTGCCGGGCCATCGAGGCCGCTGCGTCGAGCGCCTGCGAGACGATCCCCGCGGGACGGGGCGATGCGTTGAGCAGCAGTACGTTCATCGGGGAGGTCAGCCGTTTTCGGTGATTTCGAGTTCGTAGGAGGCCTTCTCCCACTCGTGCATCAGGTGGTCGTAGTGCGCTTTGAGGTCGTCGTAGGCCTTGTAGTCGGCTTCGTCGTAGGCGGTCGCGGCGGCGAAGCGGGCATCGTAATCGGCGATCCGCCGTTCTGTTTCGGCCAACTCCGTCTCGATGCTTTCGACGGCACGGCGCAGTTTGCGCAGCAGCTTCTCCTGCTCCTTTTTCTGCTCGTAGGTCAGCTTCGGCGCCTCGGTTTTCTGGTGCGGCGGCGGGTGCGGGGCGCCTCCTTGCGCTCGACGTCGCGCAGCGAATCGAGCTTGCGCTTTTTCGAGGAAGTAGTAGATGCCGCCCAGGTACTCCTTCACACCGCCGTCGAACTCGTAGACCTTGTCGACGATACCGTCCAGGAACTCGCGGTCGCGAAACGACCACCACCGTGCCGTCGTATTTCTGCAAGGCGCGTTTGAGGATGTCCTTCGAGCGCATGTCCATGTGGTTCGTCGGCTCGTCGAGCACCAGCAGGTTATAGGGTTCGAGCATCAGGCGCGCCATGGCCAGCCGCGAGCGTTCGCCGCCCGAGAGCACCTTGACCTTCTTGTCGATCTCTTCGCCGCGGAAGAGGAAGGCGCCCAGGATGTCGCGCAGGCGGGTGCGGATGTCGCCCACGGCCACGCGGTCGAGCGTGTCGTAGACGGTGAATTCACCCTCCATCAGGTCGTCCTGATTCTGGGCGTAGTACCCGACGCGGACGTTGGCGCCCAGCCGGATCGACCCTTCGGTCGGCGCGAGCTGGCCGATGAGCATTCGCGCGAAGGTCGTCTTGCCCTCGCCGTTGCGGCCCACGAGCGCGATCTTCTGCCCGCGTTCGATGGTGAAGTCGGCGCCCGAGAAGACGTGTTTCGCCCCCCTGAACGACATGCCGGCCTCCTTCACTTCGGCCACGATCTGTCCCGAGCGGGGCGCGGGCGGAAACTTGATGTTGAGCGTGGCGGCGTCCTCTTCGTCGACCTCGATGCGCTCGATGCGTTCGAGCTGTTTGATGCGCGACTGCACCTGGTTCGACTTTGGTGGGCTTTGTAGCGGAACTTCTCGATGAACTCTTCGGTCTTCTCGATCATCCGCTGCTGGTTCTCGTAGGCGGCCAGCTGTTGCGCACGCCGTTCGGCGCGCAGCACGACGTATTTCGAGTAGGGCACCTTGTAGTCGTAAATCTTGCCCAGCGACAGTTCGACGGTGCGTGTGGTGACGTTGTCCAGAAAGGCGCGGTCGTGCGAAATGACGAGCACGGCGCCGTTGTAGCTTTTCAGATACTCCTCCAACCACTGGATCGACTCGATGTCCAGATGGTTGGTCGGTTCGTCCAGCAGGAAGATCGAGGGGCGTCGCAGCAGCAGTTTGGCCAGCTCGATGCGCATGCGCCAGCCGCCCGAGAACTCGGAGGTGGCGCGGCCGAAATCCGACCGCTTGAAACCCAGTCCCAGCAGCGTCTTTTCGATGTCGGCGTCGCGCGTCTCGCCGCCGAGGATGTGGTAGTGATCCTGCGCGTCGTTCAACCGGTGCAGCAACGCTTCGTAGGCGGGCGATTCGTAGTCGGTGCGCTCGGCGATTTTCGCGCGTCAGGGCGGCGATTTCGGCTTCGAGCGCCAGCACCTCCTTGAAGGCCGATGCCGTCTCCTCGACGAGCGTCGTCGTGTCGGCGACCTTCATCTGCTGCGGCAGGTAGCCCACCGTGCATTCGCCGTTTTTGGAGACCGCGCCCGACGTAGGCTGCTGCTCGCCGACGATGAGTTTGAGCAGCGTGGTTTTGCCCGCGCCGTTTTTGCCCACCAGGCCGATGCGGTCTTTGGGATTGATCAGAAACGAGATATTGTCGAACAGCGTCCAGCCGCCGTAACTTACCGTGAGATTATCGAGCGAAATCATGGGTGACGAACAGGGTAAAACTTGGTTGTGTCGCGCACGTGCGCGATTCCGACGACAAAGGTAACGAATTTAATCCGATATATCGGTTTGCGGCCGGATTTTTACCGTGCGGCAGGGCTGTTTCCGGAGTGCGGGCTGCGGCTCTTCGGGTTTTGACCGAAGAGCGAATCTTTTAAAATCGTATTTTAGCGGGTTCCGGCCTGCGGAATGCACTTCTTCCGCAGAAAAATCGATTCTTACTTCGGGAAGTATCCCGCACCTTCGATTGGGCGTCTCCTGCGAGGAGCGGATTTACCACCTTTGTCACCAAAAGTGGTGCCAAAAGTGTCCGCAGGGCGAAAAAGTCGGGGAACGGCCGACGGCTTGCGCCTAAAACGCTACGCGGACGAGCTCGCGCCCGCGTTTTCGACGGCGCATCCGCCGCCCGTTCTTCTTCCCGTTTTTTCGCAATGCGGAGTTGTTGTGCGCTGCGCGCAACTGAGATTATTTGTTTGCGTCCGTACATGGCAGATCTACGGCCTGCCCGAATGCACTGCGAAAATAGCGGATGAAGTGACGTCATCGGCGCGAGCGCCCGGAGCGGGAGTGCAAAACAGCGGAGTCTTTTGTGCCCGCTCAGCGAGCGCGGGTGTCGTCACCCGCTACTTTTCGCCGTGCTTGATCTTTCGGTGCTTTTGGATCAAGCCAAAAGCACAAGGAAAAGAATTTTAAGAGAAGATAAACTTTCCGATCTGTTTCCTCCTCCGCTGCAATGCGGCGTTTGTTGTGCGCTCCGCGCAGCCATAGATTATTTGCTTCCCAAACTTTTTCGTATTTTCGGTTGCCTCTTAGATACTCCCTGCTCGGCAAAACGCAAACGGGTTTGCTTTTGCCCCTCGCTTATTCGTATCTTCGTGCCTCGAATAATTCGTCTGGAATGGAAGATCGTCTTGAAAAATATTTGCGCTTTATCCGCGAGGTCGAACGGCTCAAATCGGTCGAGCGGACTGCCTGGACGACGAGCGGGCGGCGCGAAAGCACGGCCGAACACTCGTGGCGGCTCGCGTTGCTGCGATGGTGCTGTGCGGCGAATATCCGCGGCTGGACCGGCTGCGGGTGCTGCAACTCGCGCTGGTACACGATTTGGGCGAGACCTACGAGGGAGACATTCCGGCCGTAGCGCAGGGCGATCCCGCTGCGAAGGAGCGCGTGGAACGTGCGGCCGTGGAGCGGTTGGCCGGTTGCCTGCCCGAAGGGGAGGGACGGGAGCTGCGCGGAGTGTGGGAGGAGTACGAGGCGTGCCGGACGCCCGAAGCGAAGTTGGTGAAGGCGCTGGACAAGGCCGAAACCATTCTGCAACACAATCAAGGGCAGAACCCTTCCGGTTTCGACTACGAATTCAATCTGGGGTACGGGGCGGAGTGGTTCCGTGCGGACGAGATGCTGCAACGTTTGCGCGGCCTGCTCGACGCCGACACCCTCCGGCATCTGGAAAAATGACGGTTTGCGGTCGTGAAATGCGGTGTGGCGCACGGAACACCGTGCGCCACGCCGCCGTTTCATACGTCGAGCATCCGTTCGATTTCAGCCTTGGGATCGTCGGCGCCGAAGACGGCGTTGCCCGCTACCAGTACATCGGCGCCCGTATCGAAGAGCAGGCGGGCGTTGTGCGCCGAGATGCCGCCGTCGACCTCGATCAGCGTCGACAGTCCCGCTTCGTCGATCGTGCGCCGCAACTGTGCGATCTTACCCAGTGCGCCGTCCATGAACTTTTGTCCGCCGAAGCCCGGTTCGACGCTCATCACGAGCACCAAGTCGAGCGACGGCAGCAGGTCGCGCAGCACTTCGACCGAGGTGGCCGGCTTGATCGAGATGCCGGCCCGCGCCCCTGCGGCGTGAATTTCGTCGATGCAGCGGTGTGCGGCGTTGGTGGCTTCGTAGTGGAACGTCACGATGTCGGAGCCCGCTTCGGCGAAGCGCTTGACGTAGCGTTCGGGTTCGACGATCATCAGGTGTACGTCGAGCGGTTTGGTCGTCGCCTGCCGGATGAATTTCAGGACGGGAAATCCGAACGAGATGTTGGGAACGAAGACGCCGTCCATTACGTCGATATGTACCCATTGGGCGGCACTTTTGTCGATCATCCGCGTGTCGCGGTCGAGGTGGCCGAAATCGGCCGAAAGCATGGAGGGGGCGATAATGCGTTGCATAGTCGAATTATTGGAACGAAGATCGTGCCGAGCCGTGTGCGCAAACGATTGCGGAATGCTGCCCGTCTTCGCCGGAGTTTTGTTTTTGCAAAGATACGAATAAGCGAGGGCAATGTCAAATTTATTTGGACATTGCCGAGCGGGAGTATCTTCGGCGAAGCCAAAGATATGAAAAGTCGAGCGCAGAAGCAAGCGCCGGCTTGATTACGCCGAGCGGGAGTGTCTGTGCCGCCGGCCGAAATGGCGGCCTCCGTACGCGAAGGCCTCGGCCCGCGCGGCGCGGAAGCGCTGCTGTGTGCAGGCGATTCCGTGTTTCTTCGTGACGGATGATGCGGATGATTCCGATTTTTAATTTCTTCGGGGCGAACGCTTGCCGGAACGCATCCGATTTCGTACATTTGCCTTCGTATGGAGACATTGTTGATTCTGATTGCCGCGGCGGCGGTCGGCGGTTGCATTGCGGCCGTCGTATCGTGGTTGCGGGCGAAAACGGCTGCGGCCGATGCCGCTACGGCGCGCGAGGTCGCCGAACGGCACGCCGCCGAAGCGGAAGAGCGGCTGGCCGCGTCCGAACGGGAGTCGCGCGCGGCGCGCGAGCGGGCCGAAGCCGAGATCCGCACGCTGATCGAAGCGCGCACCAAAGCCGAAGCGGCAGCCGAGGCGCTGGAACGCAAGATCAGGGAGGGCAAAGCCGAGCGGGAGCAGGCCGAGGAGTTGCTGCGCGTGCAGTTCCGCAACCTCGCCAACGATATTCTGAGCGAGCAGACGCGCCATTTCAAGGAGACGAACCGCGAAGCGCTCGACCTGCTGCTGAAACCTTTCAAAGAGAATATCGCCGATTTCCGCACGCGCGTCGAGCAGATCTATTCGACCGAACGCGAGCAGCACGGCGAGTTGAAGGGGCGAATTGAAGAACCTCATGGAGCTTAACCGCCGCATCACGGCCGAGACGACCAATCTGACCAACGCCCTCAAAGGGAATTCCAAGGTACAGGGCGATTGGGGCGAGATGATCCTGGCGACGATTCTCGACAATTCGAACCTTATCCGCGGCGTGCATTACGACTGTCAGGTGACGATCAAGGACGACGAGGGCAATAACCAGCGCCCCGACGTGGTGTTGTACCTGCCCGAAGGCAAACGCATCGTCATCGACTCGAAGGTCTCGCTCACGGCCTACGTGGAGTGGGTCGGTGCCGAGGAGGAGGCTGCGCGGACGCGTTATCTGGCGGCGCACGTCGCGTCGGTGCGGCAGCATGTGAACGAACTGAGCCGCAAGGAGTACCAGCGGTTGTTGGAGTCGCCCGACTTCGTCATCATGTTCATTCCCAACGAACCGGCCTTCCTGGCGGCCATGCAGCACGACAGCGCCATCTGGAGCGACGCCTACGAGCGTAAGGTCATCATTTCGTCGCCTACGAACCTCTTCGCGCTGCTGAAACTCGTCGACGACTTGTGGCGGCGCAACGAGCAGTCGCGCAACCAGGAGCAGATCATCAAATACGGCACGACGCTCTACGAGCAGTTCGTGGCCTTCGCCGCATCGCTCGAAGGGGTGGGGCAGGCGCTCGACCTGGCGCGCGCCAAATATGACGACGCCTACAAGCGGCTCCACACGGGCAACAACAACATCGTCCGTACGGGCGAACGGCTGCGCCGGTTGGGGCTTCCGACCGCGAAACGTCCTTCGCGGCGGTTGTTGGACGAAGCGGACGGACTGGATGCCGAGGGAGGAGCTGCCGGCGGCAGGCGACGGCGGACATGACCGGCAGTGATACGATGGGCGGCGGAATGTACGGTTCGGATAGAGACGGGGTGCGTGCGGCGTTCGCGGGCGGTGCCGTTTCGTTCTGGGAGGCGCTCGACGCGCTGGTCGGCGGGGCGGAGATCGTCGTCGACCGTCCGCGCGGTTCGCATCATCCCGATTTCCCGGAGTTCGTCTACGAACTGGATTACGGCTATCTGAAAGGGACGACTTCGGCCGACGGCGAGGGGATCGATGTCTGGATCGGCAGCGATCCCCGTCGGCAGGTGACCGGTGCGCTCTGTACGGTCGATCTGGTGAAGCACGACGCCGAACTGAAAATTCTCGTCGGCTGTACGGCCGGCGATTGTGCCGTGATCCGGCGTTTTTACCGCACGCCGCTCTCGGCGGTGCGGATTCTGCGGCGCAAAAAGCCGTAGCGGGCTGCCCGCACTTTCGGACTGCGGGTTCTTCAGCGGGTAAATCAGAAGATTTTTTGCAGCAGCAGTTCGTCGGCCCAGCCGTCGGGCGTGCGGCGCCATTCCCGCTTGCGGCCGCACTCGACGAATCCCGCACGGCGGAAGAGGGTGAGGCTGGCGGCGTTGTCGGGCGCCACGCTGCACCACAGTTGATGCAGGCCGAGCACCTGCCGTGCATAGCGGCAGAGTACGTCCAGCGCATCCGATGCGAACCCGCGTCCACGGTCGCCGGCGCCGTGGATCAGGATGCCGATGCCGGCGCGCAGGTCGACGGGTTCGAACTCGAAGAGGTCGACCAGTCCTACGGCGCGGCCGTCGAGTGTCTCGACGACCAGCCGCAACTGCCGTGCGGCGTAGAGGTCGAAGCGCTGTTCGTCGAGGAAACGCCTGAGCGTGTGCCGCGAAAAGGGCGCGAGCGTTCCGCTGACGCCCCACACGGCAGGGTCGTTCTCCCACACGTAGAGCAGGTCGACGTCTTCGGCTTCGAGTGCGCGCAGGCGCGTGAGTTCTCCTTCGAGAGACATGGATCGATGAAAAAGCGGAGACCCGCAACGACAGAAATCGCCTTTTGCGAGTCTCCGCGGATGAATCTTATGTTCAGAGGCCGATGACCTGATTGCGGATCAGCATCGCCACGCCCCATGCATTGGCGTTCTCGTTGAGTTTCGAGAGGCGGAACTTCGTATCCTTGTAGACGAGGGTTGAGCGAATACTTGTTGGTCGAGGACTTCAACGGCAGCATGATGTAGTCGCCCGCTGCGGCCATGTTGCCGCCGACGATCACCGTCTCGGGGTTGAAGATGTTGATGAGAAAGGCGACGGCCTTGCCGATCTTCTCGCCCGCCTCCTCGATCAGCTCGATCGAGAGGTTGTCGTCGTTCTTCGCTGCGGCGATGATGTCGTCGATGTGGATCGGCTCCTTGCGGTCGTACTTTTCGCGCAGGATGGTGTTGACGCCCTTCTCGATGAGCGAGCAGATTTTCTCCTCGATGGCGATACCCGACACCTCGGTTTCCAGGCAGCCTTTCTTGCCGCAGGCGCAGATCTTCTCGTTGTCGAAGAAGGGGATGTGGCCGAATTCGCCCGCGAAGCCGCTCTTGCCGTAGTAGAGTTTGCCCTCCATGACGATGCCGATGGCGATACCGCGGCCCAGATGCAGGTAGAGCATGTCGTTCTCGTCCTTCGCCTTGCCGCAGCTGTACTCCGCATAGCAGCGTGCGCGGGTGTCGTTCTCGAAGAGGGTGCGGATACCGACCCGCTCTTCGATGATTTCGCGCATCGACTCCTCGCTCGAAGTGAAATATTTGTAGCTGCGGCCCGTGGTCGGATTCACGCGGCCCGTCATGCAGACGCCCAGACCGAGGATCTTGCCGCGATCCACCCCGCACGAGGAGACGAACTCCTCGATGTTGGTGCAGATGCGGTCGAGGCATTGCGGCCGGTCGAGAAGTTCGAACGTGGGGTCCATTTGTTCCAGAATGATGTTGTTTTGCAGATCGGTGACCACATAGCCCATGAAATCGCGGCCGACGTTGACGCCGACGAAGTAGATCGCGGAGTTGGCCAGGCCGTAGATGTTGGGCCGCCGTCCGCCGGGGGTCTCCACCTTGCCGTTGTCGGTGACGATGTTCTCCTCGACGAGTTCCTGTACCAGTTTGGTGATGGTCGGCACGGAGATATGCAGCTGCTTGGTCAGCTCCGAAAGCGTGCATTCGCCGTTGACGGCCATGTGGGCGATAATGTTCCGTTTGATGATGCTGTTCTTGTGCGAAATGCCTTTGAGCGCGTCATCTTCGTGTTTGTTGAAAAATTCTGTTAACGATGTCATGGGAAGAAGATGTTCCGATAGTCTTTTGCTATTTTCTGCAAATATATAAACTTTATTTTTAAAAACGGAAGAATATTTGAAATTTTTTTAAGAATCCGTGGCGTTTATTTTCGATGTAAAAGAACCGTTTGACGCCAGCAAGTTCTTTGCTCATAATATGAATGCGGCGCCGGAATAGGGAAGCGTCGAGCGGGACTCGGCGGCGGCTTCGGCGTCGACCTTCTTGATAAGGCCTTGGAGCACGTTGCCGGGGCCGAGTTCGGTAAACTCCGTCGCGCCGTCGGCGAGCATGTTCCGCACGATCTGGGTCCAGCGGACGGGAGCCGTGAGCTGGGCGATGAGGTTCTCGCGGATAACGGCCGGATCGGTCGGGGTTTGGCGTCCACGTTCTGATAGATCGGGCAGACGGGCGTATGGATCGGCGCTTCGGCGATCGCCTCGGCCAGTTCGGCGCGTGCGGGCTCCATCAGCGGTGAGTGGAACGCTCCGCCGACGGGCAGGCGCAGGGCGCGGCGTGCGCCTGCGGCTTTGAGTTTCTCAGGCGGCGTCGACCGCTTCGACGGCGCCCGAAATCACGAGCTGCCCCGGGCAGTTGTAGTTGGCGGCCACGACCACGCCGTCGGTTTCGGCACAAGCCTGTTCGACCTCACTTCTGTCGGCAAGGCCCAGAATGGCGGCCATCGTACCGGCTGCGCCTCGCAGGCGGCCTGCATGGCCGGGCGCGCTTCGATACCAGGCGCAGGCCGTTCCCGGAACGGGGGCTCCCGGCTACGACCAGGGCCGAGAATTCGCCCAGCGAGTGGCCGGCTACCATGTCGGGCCCGACGCCCAGCGCCTTGGCCAGAATGACCGAGTGGAGGAAGACGGCGGGCTGCGTCACCTTGGTCTGCTTCAATTCGTCGGGCGTGCCGGCGAACATGATGTCGGTGATGCGGAAGCCGAGGATTTTCGTTGGCCTGCTCGAAAAGCGCTTTGGCCTCGGGAACGTTATCGTAGAGGTCTTTGCCCATGCCGACGGCCTGAGCTCCCTGACCCGGAAAAACATACGCGTGTTTCATCGTTTTGTCTGATTTTAGCGTTAACGGGCGCAAAGATAGAATTTTTTTCCTACTTTTGCAACGCGAAGGTTCCGCAGGAAGTCCGCCTTTCCATAGGATCAAAAGGAATGCAGTGAAAATCTGCAACAGTCCCGCTGCTGTGAGTCCATTTTTTTTCGGACGGCATGAAGCCACTGACCGCATGTCGGGAAGGCGCCGTCCGGCGACGAGTCAGAAGACCTGCCTTCGACCTCTTTCCCGAAAAGGGACGGATGCCGCCTGCGAGTGACAGACGATATTCGACCGCCGATACGTTATGAAGGGGGTGTGACGCCCTTCGGTGTTCGCTGTCCGAAATCCTGTCGCGGGGCGCTTTCCGGTAAGGAGGAGTTGAGGACACTTTTTAATCTAATTCATAAATTGAAGAGAGAAATGAAAATGATGAAACGAACGCTGCTCCCCCGACGGCCCTCAGCTGGTGACCGAAACGGTGACTTTCGAAGATGCGACGCTGAATACCAGCGGAATCCTGACGGGCGAAAAGCTTGCGGAAGAGGTGACCGGCGATACCGGAACCTACAAGGAGTACTCCGGTACGTTCTATACGTCGGGGACGGCTTCGTTCCAGTGCTATTATTCCGATCAGTGGGGGTCTTCCTACACGGCCGGATTCACCGTGTCGAACAATACCAACATGGAGACGCCCGGATTCGGAAATCAGTACAGCGTCTACGCCAAGGGCGGAGCGAAGGATTCCAAGAAGTTCGCCGTGGGCTACTACGATTCGTACAATGCTTCGCAGGGAAAGGCGGGAGCCGTGCCGGCGGTGACCTTCTCGAAGAAGGTCAACCCGCTGAACATCTGGATCAGCAACAGTACCTATGCTTTCCGCTGGTGGACTTTGGGTGAAGGCGATATGGCGGGAACGATCGCACCTCCCGAGAAGGTCGACGCGATCCTCTCGATGAGGGGTTACGCCGACGGTACGCTCAAAAAGGAGGTCGCGTTCAAGCTCGTCGACGAGGAGAAGGGGCTGGTCGTCGACGAGTGGACGAATGTCGACCTGACGCCGCTGGGCTGGGTGGACAAGATCGAGTTCCACTTCGTCTGCGAGAACGTAAATGCTCCGGCCTATTTCTGCATCGACGATCTGACGGTGGCCACGGAGTTGAACTATTGACGTGCGCGGTTCCCGGAATCGGAAGAGGGCCTCTCCGCCGCAGCGGAGAGGCCTCTTCCCATTATTTACTGCGGTATTGCTGAAAGCAACTATATAATATAATTTTACGTCTCGCCGGTCGCCGGTTTTTTCGAGCCGTTGCACACGACTGCCTGTCGGTTCACTCGCGGCCGTGCCGTGTTTGCAGATTGCCCCTCCCCGCCTTGGCGGGACTCCGGGCAAGGTCTGCCTGGATGGCGGGGCTTTGGAAGAGCGGCGGTGTAGAATGGCATGTAGTTGTCTTGCTAAAATTCCATATGCCGATGGCTACGATCCGTGTTCGGTCGGATAACGAACGTGGTACTTCCGGAGAGAGCGATGCTGACGACGTTTCTGCCATGACAGTCTGGCAAGACGGCTGTTGTTCTCGCCTGCCGACCGCAGTTCGGAAAGGGTGGATCCGCAACCGTATCTGCGAACAGCGGTAAGCGGGAACGGAAGGATTCCCGAACGGCGGTACATCTATACTAACTAAATAATATCTGAAAATCGAATTTGACGAGAAGGCTTATCGAACCACGAAGTATCATGCTCTCCTTGACGTGATCTATCGGCAACCGATGGATTGAGAAGAACAAAAAAGAAGACTTCTCAGAAAATTCTGAAAAGTCTTCTTTGGTACCCCCTCAGGGGCTCGAACCCTGGACCCCAACATTAAGAGTGTCGTGCTCTACCAACTGAGCTTAAAGAGGCATCAATCGTTATCCGATTGCGAATGCAAAGGTAGGAATAATTTTTTAATCTCCAAAAAACTTTCGAAAAAAATTACAGGTCGAGCCGGTCGCTGTTCCATTCGCCGCCCGATTCGGTGTAGATGACCGGCCGGTCGGGTTCCAACTCTTTCAGGCGCAAATAGCTCTCGTAGAGGTTGATGCCGTTGGCCGACTCGCGGGCGAGCGAGAATGCGACGATCGACGGGTGACGCTTCACGGCGTGGTAGTGCTGTTGCGTGCGGTCGAGGTAGGCGTCGAGCCACTGCGGATCGTTCGACGGGTTGCCTCCCTCCTTGCGCGATAGTCCCGCGCGGCTCGTGTCGATCGGCAATTGGTCGACGACATAGAATCCCAGCGAATCGCAACGGTTCAGCAGCTCGCGTGAGAGGCGTCCCGCAGGCAGCCGCAGCGTGTTGTAACCCAATTTTCTGAGCGTATCCAGTTCGCCGCTCTGCGGTTCGGCCTCGAACTCCTTGACGCGCAGCTCGGCGGGTTCCCCGTTGACGAGCAGCCGCCCCTTGTCGGCCGCTACCGTGCGGAATCCGACCTTGACGGGGACGTATTCGTTGATCCGCCCTTCGAAACGTGTCTTCACGATCAGCGTGTAGAGGTTCGGCTGTCCGGCGCTCCACATCTGCGAACGGGGTACGACCTGCATGATGCGCACCGTATCCTCGCGGCGCATGTCGAGCGTGAGATCCTTGCCGTCGAGCACCTTCGTCGAGTCGGGGGCGATGAGTTCGTAGTAGACGCGTGTGGTCTTGGGATTGAGCGAGTGGGTCTTCATGACGATACCTAGCCCCAGCACGCCGTTGTTGCCGTCGTCGGCGAGCGCAGCGTCGACCACGACGTCGCGCACGCGCATCTTGGGCTGGGCCATGACGTAGCATTCGCCCAATGCGGGATTGGCTTCGGGATTGCGCTGCAACGCATCGGCGACCGCCGGTGCGAAGAGCGTGACGGTCACCCGGTTTTTCCCTTCCGTGGCCAGACGGGTGATGTCGAAGTCGGCCGGCGTCGCGCCGTCCTGCACATATCCCGCACGTTTGCCGTTGACCGTCACCTCGTAGGACGATCCTGCCGAGGCCACGTGCAGGAAGAGTTCGCGGTCGATCCATGCGAAGGGCATGGTGAACTCGCCCGTGAGCAGACGCCCCGATTCGTTGCGCTCCTCCTGCCAGTCGGCGACCGGGCGCAGGTAGCGCGATGCGGCGCGGTCGAAGGTCAGCGCGTCGGACAGCGTGGAGTAGGCCACGATCTCGCTGCGGGGGGCGTCGCGGTCGATGGCCACCGTCGCGGGCGAGTCGTAGGACTGGGCGGCGGCGCCGAGCGTCGAAAAGAGGGCTGTGACGAGGGGAATGTATCGCATAATTCGTATATTTGTCCTGCGTAAAGTTACAAATTTTTTCGGAACACGATGTCTTCGTACCCCAAATTGAATTTTCCTGCGGTCAAATTGCGTGCCTCGCGGCGCGGCGAACGGACGCTCGTGTGGGACGATCTGCGGGCGATGTGGCTGGTGCTCACACCCGAAGAGTGGGTGCGCCGTCACCTGATCGCCTACCTCGAAACGGGGGTGCGGCGCAGCCCGTCGGCGCATCGTGCAGGAGTATCCGGTGGCGATGAACGGTGCGCCGCAGCGGGCCGATGTGGTGGTGGTGGACGACGACGCGCAGCCGTTGGTGCTCTGCGAATGCAAAGCGCCCGAAATACCGATCGACCGGCATGTGCTGGCGCAGGCCGTGCGCTACAACTCGGTGCTCGGCGCCCGCTATCTGGTGCTGACCAACGGCCGGTCGCATTATTGTTACGAACTCGTAGAAGGCGAGTATCGCCAGTGCGACCGCTTCCCTTCGATCGGTTCCGGCATGGGCGACTGAGGCCGTGCGGCTACCTGCGTGGGGCAGGAAACCGTCGGGTGAGGAGCCTCCGTACCGGTTCGTCGTAGAGTTTCAGACACAGATAGGCCAGCAGCACCGACCCTGCGACGAGTGCCGCCGCGCCGGGCAGCGACTGCGCGAAGGTGAGTCCTTCGTTTTTCACCCATGCGTAATAGAGGTAGATGAAGGGGTAGTGCACCATGTAGAGCGGGTAGGAGATGTCCCCCAGAAATTTGCAGAGGCGGGCGGTCAGCCGGTCGGTCGTCCGGCCCGAGGCGCCGATATAGACGATGAGCGGGAAGAGCACGATGGCGCAGAAGGCGTCGTAGAGCCCGTTCATCCACAAATGTTCGCTTCCGCCGATGCGCGGCACGGCCGCTGCGGCGACGATTGCCAGACCGCTGATCCAGAAGGCGCCTCTGACAGCGACGGGTCTGAATACGCGCGACAGCAGCAGACCCGCCGAAAAGGCGAACAGCAGCCGCAGCGAACCGCCCACGATGTTGTCGCCCGTCAGCGCGAATCCCACGCAGATATCGCCGTAAGGCCCCCACAGGGCGAATGCAGCCAGTCCGCACCCCGCCAGCGCGACCCATGCGGCGAGTGCCCGAGTGGGGAGCCTGCGCAGGGAGGAAGGCGTAGAGGAGGTTGCCGATATACTGAAGAAGAGCGACCAGCTGGGGCCGTTGAGCGGATACATCTCGCCGACGCCCCGGATTTCGACGCCGGGCGTCGCGGGGGATCATCAGTGCGTTCATCAGCGTGGCTGCGAGCAGCGCCGCGACCGTGACCTTCGAGACGTCCCACACGGAGCATCCCTGCGTGTAGAACATCGCAGCGCCGATGAGTGCGCCGATGACGACCATAGGTTGCAGGCGGATGAGACGGCGTTTGAGAAACTCGCCGACCGACATGCGCCGCCAGCGGTCGTCGTAGGCGTAACCGACGACGAAGCCCGAGAGGATGAAGAAGAAGTCGACGGCCAGATAGCCGGTTGATCCGCTGGTCGAGATGGCTCGTGGCGTAGGCTTCGAAGAGGTGGAAGCAGACGACGGTCAGGCTACGCCGCGCAGTCCGTCGAGGATGTCGTAGTAGTGGGGTTGCAGGTAGTCGATCGCATCGAGTTTGAATCCCTCGACGGCGTATTCCGAATAAGCCGTCGTGAAGATAATCATCGGGCGGCTGACGAGCGAACGTACGAACTCCACACCGCTCAGGTCGGGCATGTTGATATCCACGAAAATCAGGTCGATCGGATTCCCGGCTAGATATTGCTGGGCTTCGATGGCGTTGGTGAATGCTTTTTCGAGCTTCAGAAAATTGATTTTGGCGATATAACCCTGTAATTGCCGCAGTGCCAGCGGCTCATCATCTATGGCGATACATTTCAGCATGGCATGATGGGGATTATGAGTTTGACGGTATAGACGGCCGGATCGGAATCGTCGATTGAGAGCGTATAGTTGTCCTGGTAAATCAATGCCAGCCGTTTTTTGACATTTTCGAGTCCGATACCCGTAGTACCCGGCCGGGATTTTTCGTGACGGCTGTTGCTGATGACGGCCGTCACCGCGTCGTCCCGGTAGCCGATTCGGATATGGATGAACGAGGCGTGGTTATAACTTACTCCGTGCTTGAACGCGTTTTCGACGAATACGATCAGCAGCAGGGGCGGGATGGCCACTTTGTTCGGGATCGTGGCCGGATAATCCAAGCATATATCGATGCTGCTGTCGTAACGGATGCGCATCAACTCGATGTAGTTCTCGATGAATTGGATGTCCTTTTTGAGCGATATGGTTTCGCTGCCCGATTCGTAGAGAACGTACCGCATCATCTTGGACAGTTCGATAACAGCGCTTTTCGCATATTCGGTATCTATGTCGATCAGGGCGTGAATATTGTTGAGCGTATTCATGAAGAAATGGGGATTGATCTGGTATCGCAGATAATCCATTTCCGCTTGCAGGTTCTGACGTTTGAGCTCCTCCATTTGCTGTTCGTCGCGCAGGGAGCGATACAGCAGTTTGATACCCATGTTCAGGCCCGTCATGAAGAATCCCAGCAGGATGTTCCAATAGATCGCCAGATCGGTGAATGACGCTTTGCCGTTCAGGATGTAGGGTTCGGTGTCGTATGGAGCGTATTTTTCATAAATGGCGACCAGCGAGAAAACGGCCGTAATGGTCAGCAGATTGACGACCAGATACCATACATAACGATGTTTTCGCAGTAACAGTCTGGGAGCGATCAGGCTGTTGTGGATGATGAAGATCAGCAGATAAGGTGCGATTTTTAGCCAGGCGATCAGGATGTTCTCCAGACTGACGTGTACCTCTTCGAGCATTTTCGAGTTGAGGACCGGTACTAGGATAATCACCATCCATACCATCAGGTACAGGAGGTTTTCTCCGATCATTTGTTTGCTGCTGAATTTCATATTGGCAAAGATAGCGATAAGCCGGAGGCAAACGCAAATTTATTTGCATTTTGTCGAGGCGAAATGTTCGGTGTCAGAGATAGTGAAAGGTGAGGTCAATCGTGCAGGCTTGCACGCAAAGATTGCCGAACCGCATCCTATCTTCTACAAATACAAAGATAGTGAAAGCCGAGAAGAAAACGGGAACTTGTTCATCGTTTTCCGAGGCGCATCCTGTTTTCTGCAAAGATAGTGAAAGGTAAGGATTGACAATCGTACGGACTATTGCGAAGATTTCCGAGGCAACCGCTTTTCTTCCCAGCTATCCGCCTGAAAAGGCGGCAAGACACGACGAAAAACTCCGGCACGCGATTGTCGGCGGAAAACCCTTCGATGCGATTTTTCGGCGTCATCGAATCGGCCTATCGTTTCTCCAGCAGAGCCGTATTGTATAGGTAACGCTTGATGCTGCGTTTGGGCGTCTTTTCAAATTCGGTGGGATAGACCGTGATGCTTGCGACCTGTTCGTAGGATGCCAACAGTTTGTTGAGCTCCTTGAGGTTGTTTTCCATGATCTCGGGGCAGTTCCTCTTTTCGATCCCTTCGAGCTCCGCCTGTTCGAAGTCGGGTACGACCAGTGCCGTCAAACGACCGTTGTGCTCCAGAACCAGCGATTCCTGGACCATGTACATGTTGTTGAGTTTGTCTTCGATCTCTTCGGGATAAATGTTCTGTCCGCTCCCCGTGAGTATCATGGTTTTCGAGCGGCCGCGGATGTAGAGCGTGCCGTCGGGTCGACCGTTCCCATGTCGCCCGTGTGGAGCCAGCCGTCGGGGTCGAGCACGGCGTGCGTATCCTTTTCGTTCTTGTAGTAGCCCAGCATGACGTGCTCGCCGTTGACCAGGATTTCGCCCGCCGTATGCTCGGGATCGGGCGAGTCGATCTTCACCTGAAGGAATTCCGAAAGGAAACGCCCGCAGGAACCGGCCTTGAATTCGTCGTCGGGAGTGAAGCTGATGAGCGGGGCGCATTCGGTCATGCCGTATCCAATGGTAATCGGGAATTTGATGCTCATCAGAAAAGCCTCGGTTTCCATGTTCATCGGTGCACCGCCCACGATGAAGATGTTCACCTCTCCGCCGAACGATTCCATCATCTTCTTGCGGATTACCGAGCGCAAGGCGGTATTCAGCAGCGGAATCTTCATAGCGATGCTCATCGGACCCTTTTCGAGCAGCGGCAGTACTTGTTTGCGATAGACTTTCTCGAGAATCAGGGGTACGCAGCAGATGATCGTGGGGCGCACGACCTGCATGGCTTCGATCAGGATTTTCGGAGTGGGAATTTTGCCCAGCAGGGTGATGTGGCCTCCGACGGCCAGCGGCGCGAGAAAGTCGAATGCGCAGCCGTAGGCATGTGCCAGAGGCAGGAACGATAGCGTGCGTCCGCCGCGCTGGAAATAGTTCGTGCCGGTTTGGGTGTTTATGGCTCCTTTGGCGAAGAGCACGTTGCCCGTCAGGTTATTGACCGAGAGCATGACGCCTTTCGAATAGCCGGTCGTTCCCGAGGTGTAGTTGAGCAGGATCATCCGGTCGTTGGGAATCTTGTGGAAGCGGATATGTTCCGGTCCGAATCCCTCGGATAGGCTTTGGCGCGGAAGTTTTTCGCGGTTTTTCTGAAACTCCGTCAGCTTCTTCGGATCCCGGCGCTCGTAGATCGCGTTCAGGTCCGTGAGCGAGAAGACGGCTTCGACCTTTCGGATCTGGTCGGCTTCGATCGCGTCCCAGAACGTGTCGCCCAGGAAAAGCAGTCGGCTTTCCGAATGGTTGATGATGTGGATCACGTCGTTGGCATGGAAATCCTGCAGAATGGGTACGATGACTGCGCCGTAAGTGATCGTGGCGATGTAGGTGATGCACCAGCGGGGATTGTTGCGGCCGATCAGCGCGATCCGGTCGCCCTGCCGAATACCCGCCTCGTCGAAGAGCAGGTGCAGCTTGGCGATCTCGGCGCCCATTTCCAGGTAGGTGAAGCTCTCCTGTTTGAAATAGTCGGTCAATGCCGGAAGCGTGTGGTTCTCCCGGAAGCTGGCCTCGTAAATATTGATCAGGTTTTCGCGTAACATAGAGTTTTCGGTGTCAGGTGATAGGTAATTTGATCGGAAAAACAAAGCTTGCTCTCCGGCAGGAGACGTTCCCCTTTGCCTGGCGTGACTGCCTTGTCGAAGCGGTTTCGGCGAGTTTTACCTGTGCCGGGAACAAGACAGTTTTTTGTATTCGGCAGGGTGGTATCGTGTCCGGGCCAATGCTTTATTTTCGACAAAAATAATTAAAAAAACGATCCGCCGAAAAAGCGGGTCGTTTTTTCGGGCACTATTTTTTGTCCTCTCTTCGATGGGGCTTCCAAATGTATATTTTAGATTCCGTGCCGTTTTTCAGCCGTACGATATTCTTGCGATGGGTGTAGAGCAGCAGAACGGCCGTGACGAATGAGAAGACGATGAACGGCACCGATTGGTTTACCTTGGGCGAAACGATCGTGAAGATCGGAAAGCAACAACCGGCCACGATAGACGCGAGCGAAACGTAATGCGTCATCATCAGGATCACGACCCATACGGCGAAACAGAGCAGTACGACCGGCGGATAAATTCCCGTGATCGCCCCCACGAGCGTTGCCACGCCCTTGCCGCCCCGGAATCCCGCGAAAATGGGGAAGATGTGTCCCAGCACGGCGGCGAATACGGCGATGATCTTGATATTTATCAGCCACATATCGTTGATGTAGGCGTCGTATTTGAGGATCTCGGTCAATGTGACCGCGACGAATCCCTTGAGGAAATCCAGCAGAAAGACCGGCAGGGCTGCCCGGCGTCCCAGCACCCGCAGCATGTTGGTGGTACCGGCGTTTTTGCTGCCGTGTTCGCGGATGTCGATGCCGTAATATTTCTTGCCTATCCACACGGCGCTGGGAATCGAGCCGAGCAGGTAGGCTATAAGTATCATGGAGACAGCACAGTAATATGTCAGGATCATGCCCTTTAAAGTCAAATGTATCGCAATCTATTTGCAAATATAATTAAAATTCGGAAATCTGGGCCGTTTTTTTTTCAAATATGGCCGGGCAGGGGTAATCCGGAATATTGCCGGGAATTTGATTACTTCAATTTGCACAGTTAAAACGACGCATGAGTATGAATTTACGAAAGCGCTTCATCGAACCGGTCGGAACCTTCGCGTGGTGGCGTTCGATGTTCGCCATCGTACTTTGGGGTGTCTGATCATGGCGGTAGGGTACTCCTATTTCGTCAGCCCGTACAACATCGTTCCCGGCGGCGTGTACGGCATGGGCATCGTCCTGCACAACGTCTTTCCCTCGATTCAGGTCGGTACGTTCGGCTATATGATCGACGTTCCGCTGCTGGCGAGCGCCATCATCGTTTTCGGCCGGCAGTTCGGCGGCCGCACGCTCTTCGCCGCCTGCCTCACGCCGGGTCTGATAAACCTGCCTCGTGGATCGCCTTTCCCATGCGGCATTTACGCTCGGTAGCAATCTCGATCCCAAGCAGCTCTTCGGCGGTGTGATCGACCTGTCGAACGACCTGATGCTCGCGTCGCTGCTGGGAGCTCGTTCATCGGTCTGGGAGTGGGGTTGGTGCTGCGCAATCAGGCTACGACAGGCGGTACGGACATCATCGCCATGTATCTGCAAAAATTCGCCAAGATGAAATTCTCGACGGGCATCCTGCTCGCCGATTCGTGCGTCGTCTGTCGGGACTTCTGGTCATCGGTTTCGGCGTTATTCGCTCATTACGATCTTCATCTGTTCGCGGGTCGTAGCCCGGGTGATCGACGGTGCGTCGTACGACAAGTTGCTGTTCATCATCAGCGATGAAAACGAAAAACTCCGGACATTCATTCTGGAGGATCTGGAACGCAGCGCTACTTTTATCAAGGCACGGGGTATGTACTCCGAGGAGGAAAAGGATATGATTTTCCTGGTGGTCGATCGCAAGGAGGTGCATGCGGTACAGCGTAAGGTACAGGAGATCGACCCGAAAGCATTCTTCGTGGTTACGGATGCCTACGATACCTACGGAGAGGGCTTCAAGCCTTTCCCGGAAGCGGGTGCGATTCAGGCACAGTAATTTTCAGAAATACCGGGGAAACGGGAACCGCGATCGTCGATTCCCGTTTTTCGGTCCTAATTTTACCGGGCGAGTCCGGTTTTGCAACTATGAATAACGAGAAGATAAATACTTTGCGTCCGCTGCAGGGTGCGGGCCGTAAACTTTTTGTCGAAACATACGGCTGTCAGATGAACGTCGGCGATACGGAAATCGTCGTTGCGATCATGCAGCAGGAGGGCTATGTCTATACCGACAAGATCGAGGAGGCGGATGTCGTTCTGATCAATACCTGTTCGATCCGAGATAATGCCGAACAGCGCATTTGGGGACGTTTGCGGGAGATGGCTCATCTGCGCCGCCGCCGGCCGGGACTGCTCGTCGGTATTATCGGTTGTATGGCCGAACGTTTGCGGGAACGGCTGCTCGAAGGGGAGAACCCCGTGGATATCGTCGCCGGTCCGGATGCGTACCGCGACCTGCCCCGCCTGGTGCGCGAAGCGGGCGAAGGCGGCCGGGGCGTCAATGTCCTGCTTTCCCGCGAGGAAACCTACGCCGAAATCGCTCCCGTGCGGCTCGATCGCAACGGCGTGAGCAGTTATATCGCCATCATGCGCGGGTGCAACAACTATTGTTCGTACTGCGTGGTGCCTTATACGCGGGGCGTGGAGCGCAGCCGCGATCCGCAGACTATTCTGAGCGAAGCCCTCTGCCTGTTCGAGAACGGTTACCGGGAGGTGACGCTGTTGGGACAGAACGTCAATTCGTATCGTTATGGAGCGGTCGATTTTCCGGAGCTGATGCGCCTTGTGTCCGAAATTTCGCCGCTGTTGCGCGTTCGGTTCGCAACGTCGCATCCCAAGGACATGAGCGACCGTCTGCTCGAAGTGATGGCGTCGAAACCCAACATCTGCCGCTGCATCCACCTGCCTGCCCAGTCGGGATCGTCGCGGATGCTCGAGAAGATGAACCGCAAATATACGCGCGAATGGTACCTCGACCGCATCGCCGCTATCCGCCGCTATATGCCCGATTGCGCGATTACGACCGACCTGATCGCCGGATTCTGCAGCGAAACGGACGAGGATCATCGGCAGACGCTTTCGCTGATGCGGGAGGTGGGGTATGAATTCGCCTATATGTTCAAGTATTCCGAGCGGCCCGATACGTTCGCTCAACGTCACATGCCCGACGATGTGCCGGATTCGGTCAAGACGGCCCGTTTGAACGAAATCATCGCCTTGCAGAATACGCTTTCGGCCGAAAGCAACGCCCGCGATGTCGGCAAAGAGTTCGAAATTCTGGTGGAAGGTACTTCCAAGCGCAGCGACCGGCAGCTTTTCGGACGTACGTCGCAGAATAAGGTGGTGGTCTTCGATCGCGGCGAGTGCCGGATCGGGGATTACGTGCGGGTGCGGGTGACCGCCTCCTCGTCGGCGACGTTGCAGGGAGAGTTGGTCGAAAGAACCCGCCCGTTTGAAGTGTAATAATTGGAAAAGAAAGAAAACGCATAGTATGAGATTTGACGAACTCGATCTGGAAGACGAGGTGCTGGACGGCATCGACGCCATGAATTTTCAGGAGATGACTCCTGTGCAGGAGCAGACCATTCCGATCATTCTGGACGGGCGCGATATTATCGCCTGCGCCCAGACCGGTACGGGCAAGACGGCTGCCTATACGCTGCCGCTGCTGAACCGGCTGCTGCTCGAAGGCAATGAGAAGAACGTCGTGAAATCGGTCATTATCGTACCCACGCGCGAGTTGGCACAGCAGATCGACATGCAGTTCCAGGGCTTTTCCTACTATATGCCCGTTTCTACCGCCGTAATTTACGGCGGCGGCGACGGCCGCGGCTGGGACCAGCAGAAGCGCGGCCTGCAAATGGGTGCCGATGTGGTGATCGCCACGCCCGGACGCCTGATTTCGCACCTTATGAACAGCCGCGTCGATCTTTCGCATGTGGATTACCTGATTCTGGACGAGGCCGACCGTATGCTCGATATGGGTTTTTACGACGACATTATGCAGATCGTTTCCTATTGCCCAAATCGCGGCAGACGCTGATGTTCTCCGCGACGCTGCCGCCCAAGATCCGGCAGATGGCCAAGCAGATTCTGCGCAAGCCCGTCGAGATCAATATCGCCGTCTCGAAGCCCAACGAGGCGATCGAGCAGGGTGCTTACGTACTCTACGAGACGGCCAAAAGCTGGGGATCGTCCGCGAGATGTTCTCCTGGCCTTCGGAGTCCAAGACGATCATCTTCTCCTCTTCCAAGCAAAAGGTCAAGGAGCTGGCTTTCGCCTTCAAGCGTATGAAGCTCAATGTGGCTCCCATGCACTCCGATCTGGATCAGGAGAAACGCGAGCAGGTGATGCTCGATTTTAAGAACGGCAAGATCGACCTGCTGGTGGCCACCGACATCGTGGCGCGAGGCATCGATATCGAAGATATAGGCATGGTGGTCAACTACGACGTGCCGCACGACCCCGAGGATTATATCCACCGCATCGGCCGTACGGCGCGTGCGAGCGCCACGGGGCGGGCGCTGACCTTCGTCAACGAGAAGGAGCAGGGCAAGTTCCGCCGTATCGAGGAGTTCATGGAGCGCGAAGTGGAGAAGCTCCCGCTGCCGGAGAAGCTCGGTAAGGCCCCCGCGTATGAGCCGTCGGCTTCGGGCGACCGTCGGGGGCGCGGCGGCCGGAAAGGTCGCGGCGAGGCGAAGGGACGCGGCGGCCGCGCCGGCGTACGGCCGAAGGCGGCACCGCGGGAGGCCGTACCGGATTCGGATGCAGCGTCTCCGGCGATCGCCGGGACGGAGGGTGTCGAAGGGCGCAATACCGAACGCCGCCGTCACCGCGGGGGACGTCATCGCCGGCGCGGCCGCAAGCCGGCCGAAGGTGCGCCTGCGGTACAGGGCGGAGGGGATGCCTCCGACAGAGGCGGGAACGCCTGATCGGAGTATGGAAAGCAAAAGAGCCGGTACCTTCGAGGTGCCGGTTTCTTTTTGGCGACGATCTCCCAATTTTGCACCGGAGCTCCGCCGAAGCACGACTGCCAAGGCTGGCTTTGCCCGAAGCCCTCGCCATGGCGGAGGTTAATCCGGAAATACGTCACAGCCGCGGGCTCTCCGATTCATACGGCAGACCGTAAGAAAATACGGAAATAGGAATGGCGCATGGATCAGGTATCGCTGTTGCCGATCCGCTCGAAATAGCGGTCGAGCAGGCGCGGGATCGCATAGTCCTCCAACTGTTCGTACGGCACGAGCGTCCATCCTCCGGCAGCGGAGGGCCATGCGTCGAGCGCGAGGCGGTGATACGCCGCGTGGAGGGTCTGGTGCGACAGCTGGTGTTTGGGCATACGGATCGTCCGCACCAGCCGGTAGGAAAGCGTGCCGAACATGTCGCGGAAGGGCGGGGCGGCGGCCAGCTCCGTGAAATCCAGCGGGCGGTCGCTCTCGATCGCCGGCAGGTCGTACAATCCCGCCAAATGTCTCCTTCCGGTCGCCGCCGCAGGGCGATGCGTCCGCCGCATTCCAGATGGAGATAGTTCAGATAGCGCGGGCGAATCCGTGTCCGGCCCGCCTTGACGGGGCGTTCCGCTACGGTTCCGGCTGCCAGCGACAGACATTCGTCCCGCAGCGGGCAGTCGTTGCAGGAGGGGTTGGCGGGCGTGCATTGCAGCGCGCCGAAATCCATGATCGCCTGGTTGTAGCGTGCAGGCCGACGCCGGTCGAGTTGTTCGTCGGCAAGCGCGGCGAACGCTTTGCGGCCCTCGGCGGTGTCGATGGCCAGATCGAGGTCGAAGAGCCGTGACAGCACGCGGTAGACATTGCCGTCGACCACGGCGCACGGCACGTCGTAGGCGATCGAGCAGACGGCCGCCGCCGTATAGTCGCCCACGCCTTTGAGCGACCGCACGTCGGCATAGGCGGCGGGAAACCGTCCTCCGTAGCGTTCGACGACCTGCCGGGCCGCGGCGTGGAGATTCCGCGCGCGGCTGTAATAGCCCAATCCCTGCCAGAGTTTGAGCACTTCGTCTTCGTCGGCCGCAGCCAGGGCGCCGACGTCGGGAAACCGCGCGACGAAGCGCAGGTAATAGTCCATCCCCTGCGCGATCCGCGTCTGCTGGAGAATGACCTCCGAGAGCCAGATGCGATAGGGGTCGCGTGTCCGACGCCAGGGCAGGTCGCGTCCGTTGACTCCGTACCAGTCGATCAGTTTGTCGGCGATTTCGCTCATCGGAAGACAAAGGTAGTGAAATATTCGGAATCATGCAGTCCGGTATCGTCGTTCCCGTTCCTTCCGATCGATTTATCCGCCGGCGTTGTGCGGGAAGTTCGATCGAAATCCGAATATATTGCCTGTCTTTGATTTCGTCTTAGATACTCCGTCTCGGCATAATCAAGCTGACGCTTGTTTCTGCGCCCGACTTTTCGTATCTTTGACTTCGTCGAAGATACTCTCGTTCGGCAATGTTCAAATAAATTTGACATTGCACTCACTTATTCGTATCGTTGGCTGATGCCGAAGATACTCCGTCTCGGCATAATCAAACATGAATGTTTGCTTCTGCACTCGACTTTTCGTATCTTTGTCAACGGCTTGTCTTCGTCGCTTGCGGCGGAGCGGATGCGGAGGATAGAATGCCGCTCCGTTTGACGGGTACACCACGATTCTGGTCACCAAGTCGACCGTTCCGGTAGGTACGCCGCCCGAAAAAGACGGAAGGCCGTCATCGAGGAAGAGCTGACCGAACGCGGCGAGCAAATCGATTTCGAAGTGGCTTCGAACCCCGAATTTCTCAAGGAAGGCGCAGCGATCAAGGACTTCATGTCGCCCGATCGTGTGGTCGTCGGCGTAGAGAGCGACCGGGCAAAAAGGTCATGGAACGGGCTTTACCGTCCGTTCCAAATGAACAACTACCGGCTCTACTTCATGGACATTCCTTCGGCCGAGATGACCAAATATGCGGCCAATGCCATGCTGGCCACACGCATCTCCTTCATGAACGACATCGCCAATCTGTGCGACCTGGTCGGAGCCAACGTGGACATGGTGCGCAAAGGTATCGGCGCAGACACCCGCATCGGTTCGAAATTTCTCTATCCGGGATGCGGATACGGCGGCTCCTGCTTCCCGAAAGACGTGAAAGCCCTGGCCCGTACCGCCCGCGAATACGGCTATACGATGGGAGTGATCGAAGCGGTCGAAGCGGTCAACGAACGCCAGAAAGAGATCGTAGTCAAGAAACTGCAAGATAAGCTCGGAACACTCCGGGGCAAGACGATCGCCTTGTGGGGCCTGGCCTTCAAGCCCGAAACCGACGATATGCGCGAAGCGCCGGCTCTGGTGGCGATCGATCAGCTTGACATGCGCCGGCGCTGTGGTGAGGGTCTACGATCCGGCGGCGATGGACGAATGCCGCCGATATGTATGAAGCGGTCGTCGATGCCGATGCGCTGGTGCTGCTGACCGAATGGAAACAGTTCCGTCTCCCTTCGTGGACGGTGATTCGAAAGGTCATGGCCAATCCGCTGGTGATCGACGGGCGCAATATCTACGGCAAGGCCGAATTGGTCGCCGAAGGATTCACCTACAAGGCCATCGGGAAATAACGGCTCCGCCATGCGGCCGGCGGAGGATTTGCAACGGACGGCAGGAGGAAATTTAATGATACGCTTTTAGGACGATGAAGGATCATGTACGCATGGATTTGTTCGCTTTGCTGCGGGCGGGGGTACGTTCCGGCGACACTCCGGATATCGGCGGATCGACGGACGACCGGTGGCGAGAGTTGTACACCGCAGCCTCATCGCAGGGGGTGTCGGCCCTCGTCTGGGACGGGATTCGCCGGTTGCCGCCGGAGTCGCAGCCGTCGAGGGAGCTTCGGTTGCGTTGGGCCTACAACGTCGAGCGGATCGAACACCGGTACGGGCAGCAGCGTCGCCGGGCAGCGGAACTGGCTGCGGCCTACGCCGAAGCGGGAATTCGTACCGTCGTATTGAAAGGGTTCGCCGTCAGCCGGTTGTACCCTGTTCCGGAACATCGGCCCTGCGGCGATCTGGATTGTTTCCTTTGCGGCGATTACGAGCGCGGCAATCGGGTGGCCGAACAGGTCGGGGCCGAGGTGAAACTCGATTTCTACAAACACTCCCATATCGTATTCCGCGGACTGACGGTCGAAAACCACCGGTTCTGTACGGCGGTTCGCGGGAGCTGTCGGGCGAAGCGGTTCGAGCGGCATCTTCAACGATTGCTTGCGGAGGGCCGTTGTGCAGCATACCCGAAACGGCGCTGCTCGTCCCTCCGCCCGATTTCAATGCCCTTTTTCTGGCCAAACACGCCTTGTCGCATTTCCTGACCGAGGGCATTTCCCTGCGGCATCTGTGCGATTGGGCGGTCTTTATCGACCGCGAAGGCGACGCGGTCGACTGGACGGCGTTCCGGAAGGTCGCGGCCGAAGATCGCCTGCTGCGTTTCGCGGAGATCCTCTCCGACCTCTCCGTCCGGTATCTGGGCGTCGCGCGGAATCCGCTGCCGGCCGGCGTGCAGGCGCTTGCCGACCGGGTATTGGACAATATCCTCTACGAGCGCCGGCACCTGAACGATTCGCCGGGCGGCGCATGGACGAAGCGGATGCGTCTGATCGGCAATCTGGCGCGCGACCGCTGGAAATACGGGGGAGGTGTACGGGCGAAGCTTCCTGCTCGAAAGGTCTCCGGCTGTCGGTCGGATACCTTTTTCGATCGCAATCCTGAATTATAGCGTCGCCGGCTGGATGTCTCCGGAGAACGGCGAGGGCGTGGAAAGGATCCGTCCGTTTTAACGGGCGGTCTTTTTTTGAGTCCGGACGCAGACCGGTCGCGTGCCTCTTCGTCCCTGTCGCCGGAAAACCGGCACACTCCTTGCTTTTTATGCCGGACGATAAACGGGTCGGTGGATGAGAAGTGTCAAGGAACAATACTGGCGTTATTCGCTCTTCGTCATCATTCTGGTATTGGGTGTGGTTATCTTCGCCGAACTGACGCCCTATATCGGCGGGCTGCTCGGCGCCATGACGATCTATGTGCTGCTCCGGCGGCAGATGCGCTATCTGACGGTTCGCCGCCGGTGGCGGCGCAGTCTGGCGGCGTCGGTGCTGCTGGTCGAAGCCATCGTCTGCTTCCTGATTCCGTTGAGCGGTATCGTGTGGATGTTCGTCGACAAGGTACAGGATTTCACGCTCGACCCCCAATCGCTGATCTCCTCGATCCGTCATGTCTCCGAACAGATCCGCCTGCGGATCGGTTACGATCTGTTGCAGGACAGCAACATCTCGTCGATGGTGGCCGTGATCACCCGATTCGGGCAGGCGTTTCTGCAAGGTATTTTCAGTTTCGGGGTCAATATCGTCATGCTGTTGTTCGTGCTCTATTTCATGCTGATCGGCGGTACCCGCATGGAGAATTATTGCCGGGCCATGCTTCCGTTCAATGCCACCGTCGCACGCAACGTGACGAACGAAATCTATATGATCGTCCGCTCGAATGCGATCGGCATTCCGCTGATCGCCGTGGTGCAGGGGTCGATCGCCTATGCGGGTTACCTCGTCTGCGGCGTTCCCAGCGCGTTGTTCTGGGAGTCGTCACCTGCTTCGCCACCATTCTGCCCGTCGTCGGCACGGCGCTCGTCTGGGTTCCGCTCGCGGCTTATCTCGCGGTGGAGGGAAGTTGGGGCGCCGCCGTCGGGCTGATGGCCTACGGCGTGCTCGTCGTTACGCAGTCGGACAATGTGATCCGGTTCATTTTACAGAAGAGAATGGCCGACACGCATCCGCTCGTGACGATTCTCGGCGTGCTCATCGGCCTGCCGCTTTTCGGGTTCATGGGCGTTATCTTCGGCCCGCTGCTGCTGGCGATGTTCGTCTTCTTCGTCCATATCTTCAAGCGCAAATACCTCGACGGCGCGGAGACCGCGCGTCTGTTCGTTCCCGACAGGTAGCTCGCCCCGCAAACGGAATCGGGAGCCGACATTCGGCCCCGATTCCGTTGTAAATGCATCCGAAAGGTTTATTCGCGGATGCAGCGCACCGAGTAGGCGTCGGCGCGGGCACCTCCGCCGGCGGGCGAGGTGGTAATCATCTCGTTGCCGGCCGTGTCCTTGATCTGGAACGAGAGCACCGAGTAGGCCCCGCCCCGGAACATGTCGCCGGGGTAGGGTGCGTTGCCCCAATAGGAACCCCACAAGCCGCTCATGCTGCCCATCAGCATGGCGTAGGAGCCGTCGAAGCGCGCCGCTGCGGGGAAGTAGGAAGATGCGCTGTCGCTCAGATTGAAAGTCCAGCCGTAGTCGTAGTCGGCGAGCGATTTCGCACCGTCGCCGCTGATGTCGGCGATATCGAAATCGTCGATCACCCAAGCGTAGCCGCCCGATGCGGTGAAGTTGCGGAATACGTCGGCAGGCGGAACGCGCCATCCGACGGGACACGGGTCGTAGAAGGATTTGGCCCCCTTGTTGAGGAAGTCGTTCGTCTCGTTGCGTTCAGCGCCTTTGGGATTGCCCCACAGGGCGTCGTTGCTCATGTCGGCCTGCAACCAGTCGCGCGAGGTGTTGAATTGTGCATAGTTGGAGAGGCAGACCGTCGGATTGGCGATGGCGAAGGCGAGATTGTTGTCCGCTGTGCTCGACTGCGACGAGTTGGTGATTTTGATTTCGTTGTCGTCGCCGTCGTAGATCGGCGCACCGACGGTGGCGGTCGTTCCGGTCAGCGTCGGTGCTGCGGGAAACGGATCTTTGCGGCCCCCACTGGTAGAGCAGTCCGTAACTGCCGACGTCGCCTGGGGTGTTGTGCATCGCGCCGAGGTTCATGTTCATCACCTCGTATCCGGTTTTCGAATTCAGCCCCGCGACTTCGGCTTCGGGATACCAGATGTGCCAGCTCCACAGGATCGCTCCGTCCTTGACGGCGATCACGGCGTTGCCCGGTCCGGCGATCTTGAAGCTGATCCGGCCGTCGGCCAGCGTTACGCCCGATATCAGACCGGGTGCGCTCTGCCAGACGACTGCGGCGCTCGTGCCCGCGATGGCCGTGGGCGCATCGAGCCCCTCGGTCGTGGCGCCGTTGCCGCGCACGGTCGCGTCGAAACTGTAATTGCCGGCGGCGGTGACGAGGTAGCAGTTCGAAGTACCTTCCCTGCTCAGGTCGGTGTACTTTTCCTTGCCCGCTTCCTGCGATACCTGCAATTCGCGGCTGACGGAGCGTTCGCCCGATGTCGCGGTTACGGTCACGGTGGCGGCCGGCATCGCTTCCGGCGTCTCGTTCTTTACGGCCGATACCGTGAATTTACCTGCGGAGACCGCGACATTGCACCACTTCTGGTCGGAAACGGCGTTCCAGCTCTCCATGTTGGTCGTGACGGTGATCTCGACGCTTCCGCCTTCTGCCGGAAATACGATCAGGGGCATCGGGCGCCAGCGTCAGTTCGGGATCGGGAAGTTGTTCGGGGGGTGTCGTTGTCGGAGCATCCGTCAGACATACGCTCAGTGCGCATATCGCCAACAGTAAAAATTTCTTCATACGCTTTTCGTTTTTGAGTTAGACACTATGTTCCCTCTCCGTTTTGTCGTCGGACAAACGGTCGAATCATTTCTGTTGCATGATCGGACGGGCAGCCGCCCTAACTAACCTTGGGGATAAAGATAGGGCGTTTCGTGCGAAAAAACAAGCGTTCGGATCGTTTTTTCGCTTTTCCCCGTGTCGTTGTGCGTTGATGCGACGGAAGTTGCGGCAGCGGCAAATCCCGTCTTTTGGCAGGAGGATGGTTCGTGTATGTCGGGAAACAGATTTCTCCGGCTGTTACTTCGCCCGGAAATACAACTGCATGGGGACGCCGGGAAAAGCCTCCTTTGTCACCCGTGTCGCCAGCAACTGCAGCGCCGAAAAAAGCCTCCCTCGGGAGGTTTGCCGATTTCTCCGGGTTACTTCGCCCGAGGCTTGTTGCCTTTCTCCACCAGATCCCATTTATTGACCACGATCACGCAGCCTTTGCGGTTGCGGACGATCAGGTTATGGATGTTCAGGTCCTGGGATTCGAGGCCTTGCTGCGCATCGAGCATCAGGATGCAGACGTCGGACTCCTCGATGGCGCGGATCGAACGCATCACGGAGTAGAATTCGAGGTCTTCGGTCACCTTGCCTTTTTTGCGCATGCCGGCCGTATCGACCAGGTAGAAATCGAGTCCGTACTTGTTGTAGCGCGAGTGAATGGCGTCGCGCGTGGTGCCGGCGTCCATCAGGTCGCCCGTGCCGCTTCCCGACATCGAGCTGATGCAGTAGGGGTCTCCCAGCCCGAGCGAGAATAAAATTCGTGCGAGGAGTAGATCAGGTCGTAGTTATCGACCTTGTTGCAGACCAGCAGCACTTTTTTCGAAGTGCGCCTCAAGATGTCGGCCATCATCTGATCGAGATCCGTGATGCCCGTATTGACTTCGACCAGGAACAGGATGACGTCCGCCTCTTCGATGGCGAGCATCACCTGCCGGCGGATGTCGTCTTCGAAAATATCGTCCGAATTGACCGAATAGCCGCCGGTGTCGATCACCGAAAACTCCTTGCCGTTCCAATCGGTTTTGCCGTAATGGCGGTCGCGGGTCGTGCCGGCCGTGGAGTCCACGATGGCCTGACGTTGTCCCACCAGACGGTTGAAGAGTGTGCTTTTGCCCACGTTAGGGGCGACCGACTATCGCTACCAAACTCATAACGTTGAAGAATTTATCCAAAGGTTGCACAGCATTGCGGGCATATTCCGTGCCGCATGGCGCGTGCATTTTTCAAGCGGCAAAGGTACGATAATTCGATGAGGTATGAAAGTTTCAGGAAGATTTTCACGCTTATTTACGAAAAAAATCCCTATATTTGGCACTATATATACTTCGCCATGACGTTCGGTCGCGGGGATTGCGCCTGCGACGCGGAACGTCTGCGATAAGTGAAATTCTTTTTTGTGACGATAATGAACAGACGCATTCTCACGGCGATCGCCCTGTTGCTGACGGCCTTTCCGGCCGCGGCGGCCGGGCCCCGGCTGGAAGCCTGCAAGCGCGGGCCGGTCTCAATGTCGCCGACTTCTCCGCATCGGCCGAGGGGTTGAATCTCTCGACCCGGCTGGGATTCCATGCGGCCGTGGCCGTGCCGCTTTCGTTCGGCGCCATCGGCGTACAGCCCGAATTGATGTACATGCGCAATACGTTGAAGGTGAACGGCCAGAAGGTCAAGATGTCCAATGTCGAACTGCCCGTGCTCTTCACGTTGCGCCTGCTGGGGCCCCTGAGCGTGTTCGCGGGCCCCGCGTTCGCGCTTTCGGACAGCAGTTACTACCGCATCGACGGCGAACGCCGCGAGTTCGGCAATGCGAAACCGACGCTCACCTACATGGCCGGTGCCGCCGTGCGGCTGAACCATCTGGTGCTCGACTGCCGTTTCAACGGTGCCTTCAACAAGACCGAAAACTATTTCGAGGGGGTCTATCCCCGCATCAAGTCCTACCAGCTGCTTTTCAGCGTAGGCTACGCATTCTGACGATGGGGAGGAGATCAGCAAGGAGATCGCCGTCGACGGCGTCGACGTGCGCGAGTTGTACGGTGCGCAGAATGTCTACCTCGAACAGATCCGGGCGCTGCATCCGGCGCTCAAAATCGTAGCGCGCGGTTCGTCGCTCAAAGTGCTGGGCGCCAAGAGCGCGGCCGAGCGTTTCGAACGCCGCATGCAGGGATTGATCGACTATTACCTCAAATACGGCCATATCTCGCGCGGGGTGGTGGCGCAGGCGTTCGCCGTGTCGGGCCTTGCGGCGGACGAGGCTCCGGCCGATCAGGACGTGATCGTCTACGGCAACAACGGCACGGTGGTGCGGGCGCGCACGGTCAACCAGCAGCGGCTGGTGCGCCTGTACGACGCCGACGACCTGCTTTTCGCCGTCGGGCCGGCCGGCTCGGGCAAGACCTATACGGCCATTGCGCTGGCCGTGCGTGCGTTGCGCGAGAAGGTGGTGCGGCGGGTGATCCTCACGCGGCCGGCCGTCGAGGCGGGCGAGAAACTGGGCTTCCTGCCCGGCGACATGAAGGAGAAGCTCGACCCTTACCTGCAACCGCTCTACGACGCGCTCAACGACATGATTCCGCCCGCCAGGTTGCAGAAGTTCATGGAGGAGGGGACGATCCAGATCGCGCCGCTGGCCTACATGCGCGGCCGTACGCTCGACAACGCTTTCGTCATTCTGGACGAGGCGCAGAATACGACGCTGCCGCAGATCAAGATGTTCCTTACGCGCATGGGGCGCAATGCCAAGTTCATCGTCACGGGCGACGTGACGCAGATCGACCTGCCCCGTCGTTCCGACAGCGGATTGACGCGGGCGATGGAGATTTTGCGCGGTGTCGAGGGGGATCGGCATCGTCGAATTCGACCGCCGCGACATCGTGCGGCATCCGCTCGTCAAGCACATCGTCGAGGCTTTCGACCGCCACGGCGAGTCGGAGGCGCCGCCCGTTCGGACAGATCGTAAATCTTAAAACAAATATCCGATTATGAATACCGATTTAACCTCTTTGAAACCCGCACTCGTGTGGAAGCACTTCGCGGCGATGACGCAGATTCCGCGTCCGTCGTTCCATGAGGAGAAGATCCGCCGCTACGTGCTGGATGTCGCTCGCTGGGGTTGGGTGCCGCGAGGATGCGGCGCACAACGTCTACGTGCGCAAACCCGCCTCGAAAGGGCATGAAGAACCGTGCGTCCTGCAAGCGCATCTCGACATGGTGCCGCGAACAACGACAAAGTTCGACTTCCTGCCCGATCGCGCCTACGTCGACGGCGACTGGGTGACGGCCGACGGTACGGCCGGCGACCGTCGCGTTGGGCACGGTCGCCGGCTCTTTACCGCCACCGAGGAGACCGGCATGGCCGGTGCGTTCAAAAAGGGGTTGCTCAAAGGCGACATCCTCTCAGCCTCGGCATCCATGCCAACATCCGTCTCCGCCAGACTCCACACGCAACTATACGGCACCGTCGCGGTCAAGGGGTTGAAAGGGCGGCCATTCGGGCATCCAGATCGTCTGCCAGCGTGCCAATGCCAACAAACTTGCTCTTCCGCCTGCTGCGCCGCTGGACGGCCGCGCACGACCTGCTGCCGCCATTCCGCGCGAGGCGACGGCCATGGTGCTGGTGCGCAGCAAGGAGTTCGAGGCGTTCCGGAAGGAGGTGCGTGCTTTCGAAAAACTCATGCGGGCCGAGTTCGCCGGCGTCGAGGAGGGATTTCGATCAAAGCGGAGGCGTGCGAGCGTCCCGCCGAGATGATCTCCCGGGAGGTGCAGGAAAAGCTGATCCGTGCCGTCGCGGCCTGTCCCGACGGTTTGCAGCGCATGTCGCCGGCGATGCCGGGGCTGGTGCAGACCTCGACCAATCTGGCGCGTGTCGTTTCGGACGGCCGCAGCGTGCAGCTGCAATGCCTGCTGCGCAGTTCGGTCAATTCCGAGAAGGAGGCGCTGGGCGACGCGATCGCCGCGGTGTTCGAACTGGCGGGCGCCAAGGTGGAGCTGACGGGCAGCTACGACGGCTGGAATCCCGACATGGACTCCCCGATCCTCAAAGCGATGACCGCCTCCTACGAGGCGCTCTACGGCAGCCGGCCGGCCGTCATGGCGATCCATGCGGGGTTGGAGTGCGGCGTGATCGGCGGCACCTATCCCAAATTGGACATGATCTCGTTCGGCCCCACGATCTGCTATCCCCATTCGCCCGACGAGCGGGTGGAGATCGCCTCGGTGGGCAAGTTCTATGAATTCCTGCTTCACACGTTGAAGCACATTCCCGTCCGGTAGCCGTGGTCGCTTCGTCGCCTCACGTCGAAGAGCATCAGTGGTTCGCCATCGTCAATCCCGTGGCCGGCAACGGCCGCGGGCTGGATGAGTTTCCGCGCATCTCGAAACTGCTGCGCGAGCAGCAGATCCACTGCTGAGGCGGTGTTCAGCGAACACAAGTTCCACGCCGTCGAACTGACGGTCGAAGCCGTGCGGCGCGGCTACCGCCGCATCATCGCCGTCGGCGGCGACGGTACGCTGCACGAGGTGGTCAACGGGCTGTTCATCCAGCAGGTGGTGCCTCCGTCGGAGGTGCTGCTGGCGGTGATCGCC
>VOFI01003117.1_pt1 | contig 41906 bp, 41 predicted proteins | sample 5384131 | NCBI WGS metagenome assembly VOFI01 (sample SAMN12384728, study PRJNA508395) | human gut metagenome | isolation source: healthy gut H | host: Homo sapiens | reverse complement strand
CGAACTCCTATCTTTGCAGTACATAAAAACATAGAACCATTATGAGTAAACAAGAAGTCATCCTTTGTGAAGATCTGGAAAGTAGTCTTAAACGTGCCATCGACAACTGCCCACACGACCGCCTGTTCATTCTCACTGACGATCATACTCACCGTCTCTGCCTTTCTCAACTGGCAGGCTTATCAATCCTGAAAGATGCTGTCGAAATCACCATCGGAGCCGAAGACGTACATAAAACACTCGAAACCCTGGCCTCTGTCTGGCAGGTATTAAGTGAAAAAGGCGCTACCCGTCACTCGCTCCTCATCAATCTCGGGGGCGGAATGGTCACTGATTTAGGTGGATTTGCAGCCGCAACCTTCAAACGCGGCATTGCCTATATTAATATTCCTACCACACTGCTGGCAATGGTAGATGCTTCTGTTGGCGGGAAAACCGGCATTAATTTCAACGGATTGAAAAACGAGATAGGTGCCTTTGCACCTGCAGCCAGTGTATTAATCGAAACAGAGTTTCTCCGTACACTCGATGCACATAATTTCTTTTCGGGATACGCCGAGATGCTAAAACACGGACTGATCAGCAACACCTCTCACTGGGCTGAACTGCTTGCATTCGATACGGAGAAGATGGATTACGGATATCTGAAAAAATTGGTAGGCCACTCCGTACAAGTGAAAGAAGATATAGTGGAACAGGATCCATTCGAACACGGCATCCGCAAAGCATTAAACCTGGGACACACCGTAGGACACGCTTTCGAAAGTCTGGCGCTTGCTGAGAATCGTCCGGTTCTTCACGGATATGCCGTAGCTTGGGGCATTGTTTGTGAACTCTATCTATCACATCTCAAAGCCGGCTTCCCAAAGGAGAAAATGCGTCAGACCATCCAATTTATAAAAGATAATTATGGAGCTTTCCACTTCGACTGTAAGCAATACGACCGTTTATACGAATTCATGCAACATGATAAGAAAAACAGTGCAGGTGTCATAAATTTCACACTCCTAAAGGAAATCGGCGATATCAGTATCAACCGGACAGCAGATAAAGATACCATTTTCGAAATGTTCGACTTCTATCGGGAATGTATGGGAATGTAGAAAATAAGAAAAATGAAACAAAGAGTTACCTCCAATCACATCGAACGATTGCAACCCAATGAAATATTCGTTTTCGGCAGTAATCTGTCCGGGCATCATGGCGGTGGTGCCGCCCTTTTGGCAATGAACAAATGGGGTGCCATCTGGGGACAAGGTGTAGGTTTGCAAGGACAAACTTACGGAATACCGACCATGCAGGGTGGAGTAGAAACAATCCGCCCTTATGTAGACGAATTTATTCAATTTGCAAATAAACATCCGGAAATGACTTTTCTGGTTACGGAAATAGGATGTGGCATAGCCGGATTTCCTCCTCAAGAAATAGCTCCACTATTTGCTAAAGCCACAACTACAGAGAATATCCACCTCCCACAACGGTTCTGGGATGCTCAGCCCGGTTAGAGTACGCGTCTGGGGGGCGTGTGGTCGCTGGTTCGAATCCAGTCACCCCGAGATGAAAGAAGAACAAACTACATGGCAATTTTATCGCCAGCGATTCCTTCGTATCATACCACCATTTTTTATATTCATGATACTATACAGCACCTTACCAATGTTGTGGGGACAGATAAACGGAGAGACATCATTAACGGATCTATCACGAATTTTCTTGAACTTCCCGACACTTGCAGGACATCTGTGGTTTATGTATCCTCTAATCAGTCTTTATCTATTCATACCTATAATATCTCCATGGCTGAGAAAAGCCTCGGCAAAAGAAGAACGCTTCTTCATAGGGTTGTTTCTGTTATCAACATGTATCCCATATCTCAACCGTTGGTGTGGTGAAGTATGGGGACAATGTTTCTGGAACGAATACCACATGCTATGGTACTTCTCAGGCTATCTGGGTTACCTCGTGCTGGCACATTATATACATACTCACCTTACGTGGAGTCGTTCAAAACGTTTCATCATAGGAACCATTTTAATGGTTATCGGAGCCGTATTAACCATTTATTCATTCTATATTCAGGCTATACCCGGCGAACTCTATTCCACACCTGTAATAGAAATAGGATGGGCTTTCTGTACAATTAACTGTGTACTGCTCACAGCGGGTACATTCCTCATGTTTACGTGTATCAATAGCTCAAAAGCTCCACGAATCATAACAGAAATGTCAAAGCTCAGCTACGGTATGTATCTAATGCATATCTTCTGGCTAGGATTATGGGCAACAGTATTTAAGTATACCCTGGCACTGCCTACTGTTGCCGCTATACCATGCATTGCAGTCAGTACATTTATCTGTTGCTTCATAACTTCAAAACTCATTTCATTCATACCGGGCAGCAAATGGATCATAGGATGAACATTTGAGTATGGCTACTTCCATAAAATCGGATACGCCCCATATGTAATAGTCCCATGTAGACGATTTATATTCAGACATGTACAAATCTGAACCTGACAGAATTCTCTTTAAATAGATAAATAGCAATTGAGCCCCTGATCGGAATATACCGGCCAGGGGCTCAACTTTAAATATAAAAGAAAAATATATGAATCGGTCATTGCTTGATCATCCTCAATTCATGCCTGATATAGCGGCGTATCACCCGGTATCGGGGATGCAAAGCATAAAGCGGACGGACAGAGTTATGACCGACACCCAATAGTATCAGACAAAACAGACTTATTAATGTAAGCCATCCATAAAGTTCTTTCATAGAAACCATCAATGCCTGTTGTTGTAAAGCAGCATATAATTCTCCCAAAGGGATATGACTTGCCTGTGGATGAAGTGCATCCAATGTACTGCCAAGTAACATCACATTTTTCTGCATCACTACGTTCAAGACTCGTCCGAGAACAGCTGAACCGAGTGCTCCTCCAAAGCTTGCACTGACAAATGCCTGAACAGAAACCGCCTCAAAAAAGTTCTGAAACGGTACGCGCGAAAGTGCGGTGATAAAACATATAGCGATAATCACATATCCGAAACTACGTAAAAAGAGAGGAAAAGCCAAAGCCTCTTTGCATAAATTGTAATCTATCGTAAAATAGAACATCATCAAATAACCGGTGATGGCGATAAAAGCAATAACCGTCATTGTCCGGTAACACCATTTACGACGTGAAAATGTATAGAATGTGAAAGCACTCCCCACAATCGTTCCCAGTACTAATACCCAATTGAGCGAAATCACGTTTAAAGAGTCATACCCAAGCACGGCTTCCATATAAATATGTTCGAGCAAGTGCGAGGGTGCCAATAAAATGTCGACAATCATATAGAGCAAAAAGGTAAGGTAAACGGCTTTAAACCGCCAGGTGACCAATGCTATGAACGGGTGGCGAATAAAAGAAGCACGCCACAAATTCAATAACAGGACTACTACTCCGCCCGCGGTAGCCATCCGGATATAGACAGATTCATACCAATCATAGTGTTCGCCATATACACAAACAAAGATAATACACAAAATCACTATCCCCCACATCAAGGCTCCCAACCAATCAATACCGAAAAGAGGCAATTTGGGCATCGAACGATAATTACGAAACAAAATCATAGTTGCTATCATCACAAGCAACAATAATGCAATAATCAGCCAATGCATATATTCCCATTTTATCCAAAAAGCAGTATAAACAGTTATCAATCCGGATAATTGAAGACAACCCTGTACCAAAAGATAGATATAACAAAAGAAGACAGAAAGGTCCCTCTGAGGCGTAAGCCAGAGTTGAATAGTGGAATTACACTCAAAAGTGGCCCACATCCTGAATATCCCACCAAAGAAACAGGCTGTCACCAATAACGGCACACTACGAGTATACATGCATATCAGATTACACAAAATGATAGCAATACTACATGTCAGGAAAGCTGTTTTCGAAGGGAAACGAAACTTCAGCCGAAACATAATGGCAAATGTCAACGACATCCCTACCAAAGAAGCGTATCCTGCCATCATAATATCCTCCTGCATCAAAGCTGTCGAACCTACCATTTCACTAACCGCAGCCAAATAAACGCCTCCGGAAAATTGAAAGACAATAACAAAAAGAATAACAATCCACGGCCTCCACTTTTCAGGAACAAAATCGCGCATCGCCGGAATGGTAAAAGGAGTTATTTCATGCATACATTAATAGTTTACTACACATTCCACATTCATTCCGGCACGCAGGCGTTTCATATCTTCGGGCCTATTTTCGCCGGTAAATTCTATCCGGACAGGAATACGCTGTTCCACCTTCACAAAATTGCCTGCGGAATTATCCTGTGGAAGAAGAGAAAAACTTGCCCCTGTTGCCTGAGAAACCGATTTTACTATTCCTTTAAACATTATTCCTGGGATGGCATCTACTTCTATACCCACCGGATAACCTTCGCCAATATGGGCAGTTTGCGTCTCTTTGTAATTGGCTACCACCCATTTATCATGGTCATCCACCAGGTTGACCAGTGTCTGTCCGGGTTGCACTAACACACCTTCCCGAATCTCTTTCCGCCCGGTAGTTCCGTCACACGGAGCTATAATCACCGTATATGAAAGATTTAGCCGGGCTATCTCCAAAGCTGCTTCTGCCAGTTTAATCCCAGCTTCGGTCTGCTCCAAGCGTTCAGTTTGTTCTTGTTTGACGAGGGCCGTCGATTTCTTTTGGCGAAATAACAATTCATAACGTGCTTTTGATGCATCAAAATTTGTTTTCACCGCATCGTATTGCTGGCGGGTGACAGCATCCCGTTCCAGCAAATTCTGATAGCGTTTATATTCGCGTTCAGCATTATCCATGCGTACTTTAGCTTCTTGAATACCGGCATCGGACACAGATATATTATTCTGGATGGTATGGATAGACGATGTCACTACACTCTTTCCGGATAAAGCATTCTGATAATCGGCTTCTGCCTGCACCAGTCTGAAACGAAATTCGGCATCTTCTATCAAAGCCAATGTGTCTCCCTTATGCACAGCCTGATATTCCGTAAAATATATTTTCTTAATAGAGCCTTGTATACGGCAATTGATAGGAACGATATGTTGACGTACCTGCGCATTGTCCGTAAACTCTACGTTACCCAAATGGACAAAACGCGAACAGACCCACCCGAAGGCAAGAAGCAACACAAAAATAACAGAGAGATTGAATACCATTTTTTTAGTTTTCTTATTCATGACGATTGATTTTAGATAGTTCCGGAGATATACAGAAGTTTATAAAAATTAAAAACAATATTGATTCGGGCATTTACGAGCTGTAGTTCTGCCTCAAGTTTTGAATTGCTGGCATCCAGCATATCGGTGATCAGTGCCATATCATTCTTATAGCGGTCATGGATGACGGCATAGTTCTGATTGGCCAGTTCCACACTTTTCTGCTGAGTATTCAACTCCACATAAGTTTCCATATATTTCACCTGCGCTGCATTGACAGCCAAGCCGGTTTGTTCTTTAGCATCATTATACTGCTCCGTATTTCGTCGAACAGTGAATTTATCCCGAGCAATGGACTTACTGGCCTTGAACAGAGAAGAGAAATTATATTTCACCCCTACCCCTACGTACCAATAGTTGAGGTTCTTATTGATAGGAGGCACTTCGATGGTGATAGGCCCATCCAGTTTATTACCGGCAAATAGAGCTATTTGGGGTATTTGTTCCGAACGTGTAATTTTCTGTTGATGCTTACTCATTTCCACGGTAAGTAACATCTGTTTTAGTACAGGAGAGTTTGCATAAGCGGTATTTGTCCAATTCTCTTTATTTTCAATGGGGAGGGCTTTTGAGAGAATAGTAGTGTCCGGCTGTATTCTGGCATCCTCCGGTAAACCTAAAGTAGTAGTCAGATTGCTATTCAGGATAGAGATTGTATTTTCAATCTGTGTACGGGTCAATTCCAGATTGGCCAGCAACAATTCGTAGCGGGTAATATCGTTTTTCAGAACGATTCCTTCACACTCTTTCGCACGGAGTTCCTCAATCACCTGCTTGGTCTGCTCTATATTCTTTTCGTATACTTGCAACATATTCTGCTGTTTTGAATAGATCCAGATAATAGCCGATAAGCAGGAAACGTACTTTATCACGCCCGGCATCCAAGCCCAGGCGAGCCATCTTTTCTTGCAAACGTGCAATAGCAATACTGTTTGTAATGCTACCTCCCGCATATACTACCTGAGAAGCCTCTACTGAGAAGTTATTACCCAAATGCGGCATAGGTGCATTGGTTCCATTCGAAAAATTACGGTCTATCAGCAGAGCATCACCCAAATAACTGAACGACAAAGCAGCTTCAATTTCCGGCAAACGGGCATTCCCGGCAATTCTTACGCCTTCACGGGCTTCACAAATACCGGTTGCATACGGACGCAATGATTTACTGTTACGGTCGGCAAGCGCAAACATATCTTCTATAGACATTATATGCCATGCCACTTCCTGGGCATACACACCCAAGGGACATAATGACGCACAAAGCATCATTATGAACAAAGAGAATTTGTTCATACGTTGTTACTTATGAATTTTTAGAAATAATGCGAATCAATAACTTCTTAGATCTTGATTCACACAGATAATAAAATGTAAAAAAAGGAGAAATCAAGTAAAGAGACTTACTTAATCAGAATTATCCCTTCCCCACTGATGGAAAAGTGCAAGCTTGGTCAGTATACCTTGAAAGGACTCAAAACGGGACTTTCTGTGTTTCTGTTTCATTCGTTTCGTGGAACTTTATGCTCCATTCGAGAGGCAAAGGTACAAAAAACATGGGAATAACCGAACCAAATCGAAATAATAGTGTAGAGTAAACTAATTACTAGAACATTACAACAAAAGCTACAGAAACTCTTACAACGTCCTAAATGCACAAAAAAATGAAAAGTTATACAGCAGAGCGATTTTCCAAATCGTTACCCGACAGGAGGTATATTTTTTCTCTTACAATAATGCTATATCATCCTTCATTTATTTGAACATTCATTATTTAACTCACTGTTATGCAATCCATTAACCATATATATATTGAAGGGGGGGACAACGAAGATAATGGCAGGGAATTATATACGTTCGAGTTCGTCAGGTCAAAAAACAAATTCCACTCTTTTAAATTCATTCATAGATTGAATATCTTGCTTTGTTTTACTAAATCAAAGTTTGGATCCTATGAATATAGCCTCTCTTCACTACTTTAGTGAAAAGAGGCTATAGTTACATTTAACCTGTTCTTGAGATTTTTATTTATGAAGAAGAAATTATTCTCACGAACCATCTCTTCTTAACCTGTATGTAAAAAAACTTAACCTGTATATATTTTCTTATACCTGATTACTCCTCTGCATGTCCCCCACCTGTATTAGGCCAATATATATTTTGATATAAATATGTGTTTTCTTTTGAACCATCCGGTGAGGCATATTGCATATCAGCAATAGAAATCGGATATAGGTAATAAGCTTTATGCCAATTATATCCATCTTTCAAAGCGTTTGTACTAGACATGGTACGGCTATAAGGGCGTAAATATTTGCTAAGTTCAGAACTTGAAACAATCGCATTGTCCGATCCATCAGCAACTAATTCCACTTCGTTCCCGTCACTGTCAACCATATAATTCCGATACATTCCATCCCAAAAGTTTACACCTTCAGGTATCCACTTGTCTGACAACATATTGTCAAATGAACGCCAACGTAACAAATCGGTATAACGTAACCCTTCACTAAATGTTTCCGCCATACGTTCACGACGGATATTATATAAAGTCTTATCCACCATTGATGTACCCGAATAAACTCCAAAATCTCCTTCTTTACTCAAATCCGTAGCAGCAATTGTCGCTTCGACATCTGTACTGACACCCGCACGTTCACGCAGAGCTTTCCAGTAACCTAAAGCTGTTGAGTTCAATGTTCCGGTTAGCTCATAAGATGCCTCCATATAGTTTAACATAGCTTCAGCGACACGGAAAATAGGACAAGCATTTGTCCCACGAATTTCGTCATTGGTTGTCTGTTCATAATCATAAGTATAATATTTACGCGGCTGATAACCGGTTATACAACGTTTCTCGTCTTCCGAAGCGGTAATATCCGCTTTAGAAAATAGGGTACCTACTGTCGGCGCTGACTCGTCCGTATCCAGAATCGTACTTTCTCCCCAAACAAACAACTGTAAACGTTCATCACGGTCTTTCTTTGCATTATCAATACTTGTATCACCTTGGTATCCACTATTTTCAGCATAAATAGGCAAACCGTTCTTCATCAAAAAGGCCTCTACGAACGTACGTGTATAACCATCCGCACAGCCAATCTTACAACGATAAGGAGCATTATGTTTTACGCTTAACTCGCTATTATACTCTTTCCAAAGCAAGACTTCAGTAACATTAGCCAACGAAGGTTGGCTATACATCTCAAAATAAGGATTCCAACCTGTGGTAACACCTACGGTCGGCTCAATCACATGGTTATTTGATGTCAATTGTGCAGTACCTGCTACCTCTTCTGCCGCTGCTATAGCCTCGGTCAAGAAAAATTCAATTTCACCATCAATGCCAAAAATTTTACCGCTGTTGTAATCCGCATTTGCCCCCGGCCATTCACTGTCACCGGGTACACGACCGGAGTTTCTATGGTATTTCTCAAAAAGTCCCTTCATACAGAGCCACTCTTGATTTGAACAACAAAGCCGCTTCGCGATTCAGACGTTGCCCGCTAAATTTACTGCGTGAAGCTAACAGATCAATAGCCTTATCCAAATCTTCCAGTATAAAACGCGCTACCTCATTACGAGGTGAACGCTTACTGGCCTCGACGACCTCATCATTATTATCTTCAAGTACAGTGGTTACAATCGGAAAATCACCAAACACTACTAATGCCCGATAATATGTAAGCGCACGCATAAAGTAAGCTTCACCAATATAATTCTTAATTAACTCTTCTTCGCCAGAGATCTCACCGGCTTCATATTTAGGAAGCACTTGTTCAAGAAAATAGTTACAAATACGGATATAAGAAAAATAACTGCTTTGCATATTTTTATCTGTAGGGACTTCCCAGTAATCATCGGCAAACAATGTAGTATTGCCACTTATACCTTGAACAAAGATATCCGTATTCCTGTCCGATCTGGCCATTCCATCATTATAAGCAGCTTCGTGATACATATAACCATTATAGGGGTTCTGTAAGAAAGAATTATAATAGTTATTCAGGTAACTTGCCAACTGGTCAGCTGTTTCATAATAAACCTCGGAAGTAATTTGACTGACAGGTTCTAAATCAAGCAGATCATTACAGGAAGTCACGGAAAAGGCATCATTCCCAATAATGCATAGAATCCTAAATGTTTTATATTTATTTTCATACTCTTCATTTTAATCATATTAAAAATTAAGGGTCACTCCCAACGCTACGGTACGTTGTAATGGATAAGTCTTACCCGAAGTACCATAACTATTATAAGACCCGAGCGCTTCCGGATCATAGATACTCGACAATCCGGTAAGAGTAAATAAGTTATCACAAGATACATAAACACGACAATTATCAACACCTATCTTCCTTATTAACGATTGAGGTAACGTATAACCCAATTGAATATTTTTACAACGAATGTAGGAAGCATCTTGCAAATATCGAGTTTGGACCACTTGGTTTTTCGTAATACCTCCAAAATACGGTTTCGGGTAATAAGCATCTACGTTATTTTCTGTCCAGTAATCCAAATGTTCTTTAAAACAGGCACTTTGCCATACGTTACCCGTAGCTCCCCAGAAATAAGGGTCACCTTCGCTAAACGCATAGTCTCTTTTCAGCACGCCCTGAAAGAACACAGAAAAATCAATACCTTTCCATGCCACATCCAGATTCAAACCGATACGGTAACGAGGAGTAGAGTTACCAATCACTACCCGGTCTCCCGAATCACCAATTGTATTATCACCTGTAGAAACGATACCATCACCATCCAAATCTTTAAACATCACATCACCAGCTCCCCATCCAGACCCCCAGTTAGGCTTGTTATTTACGAGCCATGCATCCATTTCTTCTTGTGAAGAGGCGATACCCTCCGTCACATATCCCCAAATTTCATTCAATGATTTACCATTATAATAAGTACTTAAAGATCCGGTCTCATTTGGATAATTTAATATTTTCTGGGTTGCATCAGATAAATTCAAACGTGCTCCATATTTTACTTGCCCTATCCGATCACGCCATCCTATTTCAAGTTCCCATCCTATTGAACGCATATCGCAGTTGTTGATCTGAGGGGCAGATGTACCCAAGGCAGAGCCAAGCGTAGGAGCAGGCCCTATCATATCTTTCGTCTTACGGCAAAACCAGTCAAACGAACCGGTCAAACGATTGTTGAACGCAGCCCAGTCCACGCCTATATCCCACGTTTCAATGGTTTCCCATGTCAATAAAGAAGAAACAATATCAGGTATAGATGCCGTATTTTTTGCTTTTCACCATCAATCAGCCAACTACCTGATGACGAACTGATACTCTGTTGTTGATAGAAAGGATACCAATCCGTAAATGAATTATAATCAGAACTAGTATTCCCTAACTGTCCCCAAGAAGCACGGAGTTTCAACATGCTGATTTTATCAGATAACTTTTCAAAAAAAGATTCACGTGCAATGTTCCAACCTAATGACATAGAAGGGAACCACGCCCATCGCTTGTCTCCGACAAAACGAGAAGACCCGTCGTAACGTAAATTGAATTCAAACAAATAACGTTCGTCATAATCATAATTAAAACGTCCGAAATAACCGGCAGTCGCACGATTCCAATATGAATCTCCATTCTTTTTATTACTCTGTGCCTGACTCAAGTAGGGCTTTTCTTCGGTTGTCAGATTAGTACCACTTCCCCATAAATTATCCTGATCATAACGTTCATAATTCATACCGACCATTATTTTACCATTGTGTTTACCAAAACTCTTAGAATAATCCGAATATACATTCACGGTATAATAATTCTGTCTGTACCGATTATCGTAAACATACGTTTCGGTACCATAACCGCTATCACGCAAAAAAAAGCAGTACCATCCACATAATAATGGTATATAGGAATCGTATTTTCTGTTGTCTTATTATTCGCCACACGCATTGAACCTTCCATATAAATTCTCCAATCTTTTATGGGTTCAAAGGTGAATCTAATTTGTTGTGTAAATAGGTCGTTGTGCTCATCATAAGTACCTCCATCTTCCAGTTCAGCAATTTCCATACCCTCAGACCACTGTCCATTAGGGTCCACAGCAAAACAGGTAGGCCAACGACGGGCTATATTGTGGAAAAACAATCCATCCAAATACTGAGGTTTTGTGTAATCTTTACGTGTCCATTTAGTAGTGAGATCCATACGAGCCCAATCGGTAAGAATTGCACCTATCTTAGCATTCATGGTATAACGGTTGAGTTCGTCATGTCCATGCCGTATCAAACCATTCTGATTTAAAAAACTTCCGCTGACAGACCAATTGAACTGTTCCGTCCCCCACTCAAGCTTAAATTATGTTGTGTGGAAGGTACATTCTTTTTATAAAATTCATCAAACCAATTCGTATTGGCAAATGAACTACCGTATTGATTCCACTTATTGGTTGATGTATTTGCCGTCGTACCATAATACTCCGGCTGAGACGGATCGGTATACATACCGGCTTGAAAATTCAATATCTTCTGCATAATTTCATCAGAGAAATAATTTCCAGCACCTGCATTGGAGTTGGCCGCATTAAAATAGGTCGCAAATGAATAAGAATCTACCATATCAGGTAACTGAGTTGCCGTACTGAAACGGACATCGCCCGAGTAAGTGACTTTCACCTTCCCTGCCTTTCCACTCTTAGTCGTTATCAGAATGACACCAAAAGCCGCCCGAGAGCCATAAATAGAAGCAGAAGCGGCATCCTTCAATACTGAAACACTCTCAATATCATTGGGATTGACAAGAGTCAAATCACCTTCAATACCATCAATCAATACCAATGGATCATCATTGGAACTGATTGACCCTGTACCACGGATGTTAATGCTCATACCTGAGTTCAAATCGCCCCCATTTACGGAAGTAGTCAAATTCAAACCGGGAATGGCACCTTGTAACGCCTGAGTAACATTGGCTACAGGACGCGATTCTATGACTTCTGACCCGACCATGCTCACCGCACCCGTTACATTTACTTTCTTCTGAGTACCATAACCCACTACTACCACTTCCTCCAAAGCCTGGGCATCTTCTTTCAAAGTAACATTCAAGGGTTTGTTATTCCATACTACTTCCACCTTTTGATAACCAATAAAAGAAATCTGGATTATATCTCCCTTTTTACTCCAGGCAAAGAAAAACTACCATTAATATCAGTAATCGTGCCATTACTAGTACCTTTTACTACCACTGACGCACCGATTACAGTCTCTCCCGTCACATCTTTAACAACGCCAGTACATTTTTCCATTTTGCTGAACGACATAAGCGCCATCACCAATCCCTACCGTCCACGCATAAGCCATTCCAGGAGAATTGCTCAAAAAGAACAAAAGGAAACAGATAGAACTTGATTTTTTAAACATAATAATTGATTTTAGTTTAACTAATAATTTTTCAGCAAAGAAAGTAACAAAAGCAAGATCACTAACTTATTATTTTATCACTTAAATTTGTATATTTAGAAACCAAATGGACCACTAAAAACAGTTTGTAGACAAAAATCCTTTGTTTGTCTATTATTCTCTGTTTTGAGACTCCAAAGGAACTATTTTTGTAGAGAAAATACAGGAAAATCTTATGCATCTAAAAGAATTTATCCAATATTATAATGTATCATTTACATCTAATGAGGAAATTGCTTTTTTGGTATATCAATCCTAAATTAATCAACGAAAATAAAAACATACCAGCCATACAAGATCTTCATTCTATATTATTCGTCATTGACGGAGAATTGAAAATTGAGGTAAATGGAAAAATCTTTCTCATGAACAAAAATTGCTTTGCTGATATTAATACCATACATAAGCCAACTTACAGACTTCTCTCCGCATCCGAAAATCTTCGTGCATACCATATCATAATGACCAAAGAGTATGTAATGAGGCTAGTGGGAAACAGAAGATTATTTTCTACACGTTATATATGTGAACGAATGAATAACCCAATACTACAAATAACACCTTCAAACACAGGAATATTTATAAAGTATCTACTAGATATAAAACAGATTTTTAAAAACGAAGGACATCTGTTCAGAACGGCCATACTGACACATTGCCTATGGAATTTTTTGGCAGAAGTTGCCAATTTTTCTTTGCTTGAAAAAGAAAAAACTCCAGAGGAGGTAGGCAATAAACGGAAACTGTATATACAGTTCCTTGAAATGATTTCCACAGAGATAAATAGAAAATACTCCGTAAACTTCTATGCCTCCAGACTATGTGTGACCCCTCAATATCTGCAACGTGTGGTCAAAATGTTTTCCAACAGAACAGTCCATCAGTGGATAAAAGAAGCTATCATGGGTGAGATCATGAAATTATTAAATGAAACAGATATGACGATACAACAGATAGCTGAAGATCTGGGGTTTCCTGACCAAGCCGCATTAAGCAAGTTCTTTAAACAAAATAAGAAAGTTCCACCTTCAATATACAGAAATAAGGAGTAAAAGGATTCTTTATACTTTTATTAAGAACGGCATTTCCACATTTTTTCACTTTCAACCGAAAAAGAACGAAAAGCCGCTTGTACTGCCATTAAACATCAACTAAAATGTTAGATTGGAAAATCTCTTATGATTTCTTTTCTTGCCTACCAGATTCTAAATTTTCATTTTCCGTTAGGCTGATATAGTATAAATCAAGAGAGAGTTAAGCACACAGCTTAACTCCCTCTATCTTATTGAGTTACTATCTTATTTCTTATAAACCTTCAGATTTGTAATCTTACTATCAAACTTTCCGGCTTTCTCTAGCGGGAAGACTAAAGTGCGAACATAATTCATAGAATCTTTCCCGGCATTATAGTAAAGTTTTTGAGTATTCATTTCCTCTACTACCTGTCCATTGATAAGTAGACGGGTCGACTTATTGTCACCACTGATACCGATGGTTGCTTTCTCACCTTTATGGATACGGTGACTAAATGTATTCAAATAACCGTCACGGGCAAAACCCAACATGCCACGGATCGGATCGGAAAGATAAAATACGGCATCCGGCGAACGGAACAGTTCCGTACCCTTTGCTTCATTGGCTCCGTCAATGTCAAATGTTACCAGATAATCGTAACCGATTTCACGGTGAGGAGTCTCGCTATTGGGAGCAACGGAAGCCTGTTCATACACCAATCCCGGTGTAGTACCGATACGGCCGAGTTGATTAACACCCGGAGCCTCACTGATGGCATTGCGTTGTTTATCAAAGTCAGCATACGGAACAGATACATCTTTTCCGGTCCACATCTTCACAGCCAAAGTCTGCAAAGCCGGATAAACGCGGTGATGAATATCTTTTGTCGAGATGCCATTGCCTACATGATCGTTCCATACGGCAAACATACCGCCGAGGATAGACGGATCTTTCTCCGGGAAAACAGCCTTTCCAATCTGTACAGGAGTCCAATTTTCGTACAAATACTTCGTGTTCAGATAATCATAATAGTATCCGGCAGCCGGAACAATGTATACCAGCCCGTCAGGAATACTAATCAATTTATAGCCTTGCTCTATCATGTCTTTCGGGTTGGCATAGCCATTGTACCAAGCACTCATGATCACATTCTCCGATTTCACCGGTGTATCACCTTTGGCATGCGTCAGTGCTCCCCATACACAAGCCTGTTTGCCAAAGCTCTCTACATAGCGGATATAATGGTCGGTGAAAGCACGGAACTTCTCTACTACATCTTTTTTCTTATTTGAGTATTCGTCAGTACCGATATGCACTTTCTTTCCACGGAATACAGGTTCGTCCCCTTCCAGATACTCCTTAAATAGTCCATCCATAAACTTATACGTTTCAGGATTAAACAGATCGAGATGGTCCATGCCGTACTCTTTACTGCCGATCTCCGGTTTATAATGTGTAAAGGCAAGAGTATGCGCCGGAGCATCAATCTCGGGAATGATTTCTACGTAAAGGTTCTCAGCCAACTTTTGTAAATCGATAAATTCACGCTTGGTGTAATAGCCGTCTTCGGCAGCCAAGCCCGGATAAGTATCCGACTCCAAACGGAAGGCTGCATAAGTTTTCGACCAATCGTGCCCGAAGAACTGTTTAAAGCCATTATCATTCAAGTGAATCTGCAAAGTATTCATCTTGTAATAAGCCATAATCTTCACATAATCCTGAAGGAAAGAAAGAGGAATAAACTTTCGACCACAATCTATCATAAAGCCACGCATAGCGTAGTCCGGAAAGTCACGTAAAGTACCTTTCGGGAACTGATGATTTTCGCTCTGTTCCGCAATCTGAAGCAGCGTACGGGTTCCCCAATATACCCCTATGCTTTCGGGAGCAGTCAGCAAGATACGGTCGGTAACTTTCACCGTATAGCCTTCTTTGCCCAACTTCTTATCTGCACGAATGGCAAGAATAACATCACCGGCTCCGCCTTTGCCTTGTACTACCTCCGGTTTGTGACCGAACATCGTTTCACAGTCATCGGCCAGCATACGGGCAATGCGCAATAGTTCCGGCTGATTGGCAGGACAGACTATTTTTGTTGTTTCAGTCGGTACAAATGCCCCTTCGGCACCTTTCCACTCTTTCAGTTCGGGAATCACAAAAGGTTTGGGATTAACAACTGCACTAACGCCGGGGCAAACCAGGCATAGTGCCACAAGAATCATAAAGAATCGGTTAACAAATTTCATATCGTGTCGTTATAAAAGGGTTAATTCAACCGGACATCCGATTGTGGTACCAAAAGTAGTGTAAATCTACCGATTCTCCAACATTCTGTCTAAAATAAAGAATGTTGGCACCCCGACAGACAAAAAGATCTATCTGCCGAAGTGCCAACGTGGGATCATTGTTTCCCGCTGAAACGGTGACCTCATCACAAACAAAACAAACATCAAGCTGATGGGAATCATCAACTTGCTACAGAAGTCCTTCTCAGGGAACCTCACGGTCACTCATCCGTAGATTTTAAATATGATTGTCGGATAAATTGGGGATAGTAAACCAGAAAGTCGATCCTTCTCCAACTTCCGATTCCACTCCAATCGTTCCGTGCATACGCTCAATAATAATTTTACAAAGGGACAATCCCAATCCAAGCCCTTGGGTAAAGCTATCAAGTTTCACAAATCGTTCAAATATCACTTCCTTTTTATCGTTAGGAATACCACATCCGGTATCCGTCACATAAAACCTAATTTGACCATTCTCTTTCTTTGATACCCCAACGAACGGTCCCCTTTGTTGTAAATTTAATAGCATTATCCAATAAGTGCTCCAATATCTGTATCAGCCTGTCCCGATCTGTATAGATGTGAGCATTCGACTGCTCCCGATCCCAAGCCAAAACCAGGTTGTTCGTTTCTGCTTTGGGAACATACGTCAATTCCATCTCTTTCATCAATGAATCGAGGACTACATCCGAACCGACTATGTCCATAACGCCCGACTCAATATTGGAGAGATCGATAACATCGTTCATCAATCGCAAAAGATGCTCCGTATTACTCTGTATCAATCCGATATACTCCTGCTGCTCTTTTTCGTCATCTATGATAGAGAGCAAAGATGCAAAACCTACAATCGCATTCAACGGTGTACGTATCTCATGGTTCATATTAGCAATCAATGCCGATTTCAACCGATTGGCTTCTTCTGCTTTCTCTTTTTAGCTGCGGTCAGTTCTTTCTTCCATAACCTTTCGCCTGGTAATGGACATCAGCGATCCCTCTACAGTCAACAGTCTGCCATTTTCATCAACTTTCCCGAATGGCATGCATTTCCAACCACTCCAATACGAATCCCTCTCTTTTTAGCCCAGAAACGAAGTTCGACCACCACTTTCTTCATTTTGCCTTTCAGTATCCCCCGACAAGCTTCAATCACCCGAAGGCGGTCTTCCTTATAGATACCTTGATAAACACGCGCTATAGAAACCGGAAACGAATCATTATGAAAAATCTCCCATCCTGCAGGATCGTCCGACGGACGGGCATCAAACCATACCATATGCCCTGCCAGTTCCCACTTCCATGGAAAAACTTCCGCGACCCCAAGCGTCATTAACAACTTGCGGTTCACTTCATTCAGCATCTGCTGAGTCCGCAACAGTTCGGTTTGTTTTTCTTGTTTCATTTAAGCCACTTTTATCGATGCATACGATATTCTGTAAATTCTGTGTGCTTTCTAAAAACGCCCCAGCGACGACTGGTTCGCAAAGTTTTTTAATAGATATCTCCTGTATATTCATGGTAGAGTTCTTCAACATGGCTTTGATCTCCAATATGGCATACTCTACAATCCAATCTTTTGCTGTCTTTCCGCTCGCCTCTTTTATCACCATCGACAGATACTTGGAAGTGATGCATAACTTATCGGCATAGAAAGCGACATCCTTGTGTTCCCGGTAATGCTGCATAATTAAACAGAAAAAATCATGCGCCAGCTTACTCTTAATATCCGATCCCCCTTATCAATGAGACTTGCTGTAATATTCGTTATAGATATCCAGATAAAAGATTCTCAGTAACAACAATACAGACTCTCTCCTGAAAAAATGGGTAGGGTCTTTTGCCCGCTGTGAGAGTGATCCATAAAAAAGTTTGAACCGCTCAATCTCTTCTCCTGTCAATTCATACCAATAATGGCTTCTCATGTAAACAAAGAAAAGAGGAGAAAAACGACTGAACCCACTCAACGTATCATCAAAAAGCGCACGCGACAGCACAACTATATTACAAAGAAAATCAGGACTTAGTTCGGTTATCGAAACCAACTGCCCCGGCAGAATAACCGCCAGTTCATTCTTAGCAAGAATATGAATATTGTCAAAGATACAGATCTTGGCAGTACCTCTCAAACACAAAATGATCATCCCAACTTCGGTGTAGGACGGAACAGATGTCACACGAATGTGCTTCATGTTCTCACAAACCATAAGTTCATCCCCCAATAAAGTCGTAGTATAACCATCCGTTATCAATTTCTCACTATCCCTGTTTGGCATCAGAATCCTTTCTTTGTTGATACAAAAGTAAAATAACTACATTAACCCCGTAACTACACAAGTCTTTTGGTATCATATTACAGAAATATGGAGCTACTTCTTGACATTTTTTTATAAACAAAATGTCCTTAGGACCTTAAACAACCTATTTTTTAGCTGTTTGTTCGCTTCGTTAATGTATATTGGATTCCGTTCATATCTTTAATATTTTAGGAAGAGGATAGAGGCAAAAAAGAATAGATTTCCTATTTTTGCAACCGAATATAACTATAGAAATAAAGACCATGCGTTATCTACTCTCAGCGCCTTCGCAGATAAAGGCCACTATCCAGCTTCCGGCGTCCAAAAGTATCAGCAATCGTGCCCTTATCATCCATGCTCTGTCAAAAGGAGACGATGTGCTTTCGAACTTGTCCGACTGCGATGATACGCAGGTGATGATAAAAGCTCTGACCGAAGGCAATGAAGTGATTGATATTCTTGCGGCCGGAACGGCCATGCGCTTTCTGACGGCTTATCTGAGCAGTACTCCGGGTATCCATACCATCACCGGAACGGAACGGATGCAGCAACGACCCATACAGATATTAGTAAACGCCTTGCGCGAACTGGGAGCCCATATAGAATATGTTCGGAATGAGGGTTTTCCACCCTTACGGATTGAGGGTAGAGAGCTCACGGGCAGCGAAATCACCCTAAAGGGCAATGTGAGTTCACAATACATATCAGCCCTGTTGATGATCGGTCCGGTACTGAAAAACGGTTTGCAACTCCGGTTGACCGGAGAAATCGTTTCACGACCTTACATCAACCTGACTTTGCAATTGATGAAAGATTTCGGCGCCTCGGCTTCGTGGACATCCGACCAGAATATCCAGGTTGATCCACAACCTTACCACTGCCTTCCGTTTACCGTCGAAAGCGACTGGAGTGCAGCTTCTTACTGGTATCAGATAGCTGCCCTGTCTCCCCAAGCAGATATAGAACTGACCGGACTGTTCCGCCACAGTTATCAGGGCGACAGCCGCGGAGCAGAAGTATTTGCCCGCCTGGGAGTGGCAACCGAATATACGGAAACAGGTATACGACTGAAGAAGAATGGCACATGTGTCGAACGGCTGGATGAAGATTTTGTCGATATTCCCGACCTGGCACAGACCTTTGTTGTGACTTGTGCACTGCTCAATGTGCCTTTCCGCTTCACCGGGCTGCAAAGCCTCAGAATAAAAGAGAGACAGACCGGATCGAAGCCCTTAAAACAGAGATGAAAAAGCTCGGGTATATATTGCATGACAAAAACGACAGTATCCTTTCCTGGGACGGTGAACGCGTGGAACAACAGACATGTCCCGTTATCAAGACTTACGAGGATCATCGCATGGCTATGGCTTTTGCTCCGGCAGCAATTCATTATCCGACAATACAAATAGACGAACCTCAAGTAGTCTCCAAATCATACCCCGGATATTGGGACGATTTGCGCAAAGCCGGTTTCGGCATCAAGGTCGGAGAAGAATAAGATAGAAAAGACCTTTGCGAGACACACTCCGAAAGATATTGCGCCCTGCTCTCTCAAAGTTCCGACTTTGAGGAGCAGGGCGCAAAACTTCAAACAGATTCAACATCCGCAACGACCATCGGTCTCCTTGTCCGGATAACAATCCTTATCTTAATGGTTCCATTCGGAAAGAATAACTATAAACCGTATCCTTCCGGATTTCATAATGGGGACGCGGTCCCGGTCCGCAACTGGCATTGCCCAATCCACGCTGAATACAATCTAAATTGAGAACAACCTCCGCACGGTGGATATCAGACAAATCATGTCCATATTTTTACCTGCCATAAATCTTTATCCGTGTAATGTTGGGCACTGAAATCCAACGTATCCGTTGCGGTTATCCTGAGTCCTTTCCCTTGTCCGTCTGTCAATGCCAGCCAGTGTGTATCTGTGCGTCCGCCCATTGTTTGCGCCCGCGCATAATGCTCGGCCATATCCGTAACAGTCGTTTTGTAGCGTCCCATGTAGGCTGCGTTCTTCCGGTCACGATAGTTCTCCATCGGACCGCGGCCATACCATTCGACTTGTTCCAGTGAAGGATTGAGGAACATTTGCAAGCCCAGACGAGGTAGATCGAAATGACTTTCTGTCGTAAAGTCGGCTGCCACATCGACCCTGCCGTTACTGTAAACCCGGTATCTGACTGTATACGGTATATTGACTTGCCCAACTTTGACCTCTATCTGAGACTGAACAGACGCCGACTTTCCGTCTTCCGCCAGTTTCCAGTCAAAACCACGCAATGCAACCACAGGCTGAATCCATTCGCGAGGATCATTACTGATGGAACGATACCAGTTCAACGCCGGTCCTTGCTGACCGTGTATCATGTTTTGTCCGTCATATCGGAGACCGATCATCATGCCTGTCTTTGAATCAAATGAGATCTCGGTACCCGGAGCACGGAAACGGATGTACTGACGTTCTTCTACCACCTGCAGGGAAGCAGAGAGTTCCGGAACCTCCGTTTTCTGTTTTCTCTCTCTTAGTAAGAACTGCTCCGTTGCCACTACATGTCCGGCTTTAGCCCAGACGCAGTCATGCTTCAACTTCACTTCCAGGTTGATGTGGTAATCGGCATCTTCCGTCAAGTGACGGAGATAAGGGATATGGATCGTACGGTGTTCACCCGGCTTACCGTCAGGCAGTCCGAACTCCTCTTCCGCAACAGGCACCCCGTCTTTGAGGATGACATAACGCAGGTTGAAATGACGCATATTCAGGAATGAATAATGATTGCGTAATCCCACATTGTTCTCTCCCACTTCTTCAAAAGTCATATATTGGTATACCTTTTTCACTTCCCATAACTTAGGAGTAACCCTACGGTCGGGTGTCACCAGTCCGTTACAACAAAAATCATTGTCGTTGGGACGATCACCGAAGCTGCCCCCGAAATAATAACGGTCCGGCGCTTCTCCGGGTTTATTGATGCCTTGATCCACCCAGTCCCAGATGCAACCTCCGATCATGCGTTTAGACTGATTGGCAATATAGTCCCAATATTCTTCCAGGTTACCGACAGCATTTCCCATGGCATGTGCATACTCACATAGAAAGAAAGGTTTATTGCGCGGCTCGTTGTCCTGAGCTATCATACTTTCGATGGATGGATACATCCGTGAGTCCATATCGGCAACATCATTCATTCCTTCATAATGGATGAACCGTGCGTCAATCTCTCTGGCAGCCTGATAAGCGGCCTCGAAATTGGGTCCTCCGCCCGATTCATTCCCCATCGACCAGAAGATTACGGAAGGATGGTTCTTGTCCCGTTCCACCATACGTACCACCCGGTCGACAAAGGCTTCTTTCCAACTTTCCCTCTTGGTCAGCATCATGTTGCCATGACATTCCAGATCCGCTTCGTCCATTACGTAAAGTCCATAGTAGTCAAACAGAGCATACATCTTCGGATCATTCGGATAATGACTGGTACGAATGGTGTTCAGGTTGAAACGCTTAAAGAGAAGAATATCCTCTATCATGCTTTCTACAGGTACCGCTTTACCGAAACGGGGATGAATATCGTGACGATTGGCACCCTTGAACAACACCAATGCATCATTGATATACACTTTATTGTCACGTATTTCAATTTTGCGGAAACCATATTGCTGGGTAGTTGCCTCGAGCACCTTGCCGGAAGCATCCAGCAATTCCAGATTCACAGTATACAGATAAGGTGTTTCGGCGCTCCAGAGTTGGGGATCACGAATACTTGCTTTTGCAGGCAGACAGATCTCTTTTCCGGCAGCCAGATTACCGACCGCAGTTGTAAACGTACGCAAAGTTTTGCCACCGGCATCCAGCAGAGCTATGCGTACGGAGGCATTCACAGCAGACTTGCCATAGTTCTTCACGTCTGCTTTGACACATAAGTCGGCCTTGTCGAAACGGTCACTGATGACAGAAGTAAGATGCACGTCGCGCAGGCGAAGTTTCGGAGTCGCTACCAGATAGACATCCCGGTGGATACCGCTCAGGCGGAACATATCCTGGTCTTCCAGATAGCTGCCGTCACTCCAGCGATACACTTCGACTGCCAATATGTTTTTACCCGGCTTCACATACTGTGTGATGTTGAACTCGGCATCGTTGTTGGCACCCTGGCTATACCCGACTTTCTTACCATTGATCCACAGATACATAGCGCTGTACACTCCGTCGAAGTGGATAAACACTTCTTTATTCTTCCAGTCGGCCGGCAGAGAGAATTCCCTCCGATAGGAACCTACCGCATTAGGCTCTTTCTCTACCGTATATCCTCTCTGTCCCTGTATAAAGGGCGGATTGTTGCGTATCGGATAGGTGATATTGGTATAGATGGGGGTTCCGTATCCCAGCATCTCCCAATTGGAAGGAACCGGAATCTCTTTCCAGGCAGACACGTCATAGCCCGGTTTATAGAAATCCACCGGACGTTCGGAAGGTTGCTTCACCCAATGAAACTTCCAGTCACCATTCAGCAACAGATAACGGGAAGACTGATTGCGTATCCAAGGACGGGTGTACGAAGGATCGCTCTTCATCTCTTCCGTATCGGCAAAGGGGACAAACGTAGAACGCCCCTCTTCTTTGTTAACGGCAAATATCCGTTCATTCTCCCAGTCATTATCACTCCGGGTTTTAAAAGCCTCAGCCACCACTTTCAGATTCGATTTCACGATTTTCCATTGCTGGCTTATTTTCTGCGCATCCGGTTTGAGCTGGTAAACCGGCTCGGCCACAAGACCGGCATCCGGGAAGCCCAGGTTATAACCACTCGCTACACTGGTGAACAAATAATTCCCATTGGGCAAAGCCGTGATACGCCATTGCTGATTGGGATTTTCTTTATTAGGGTCCCATTGGATGACCGGACACTCCTTGCTTCCATTGCCGCTATTGTCGATTCCCAGTTCGGTGAGCGGACTGACAATGGAGTAGCAGCCGTCACCACAAGGAATCAGATTCCAGACCTGCGACTCTTTATGGGGTTCCTTTTTAGAAATAAATATCTTACCACCTAAATCCAGACTCTCCTGATTGTCCAGGACAAGTCCGTTCTGGGTATGGATCTCGTAGCTTTGCTTCGGATCGAACTCCTGGGCACGAACCATTCCTACTGCCGACCACAGAGCAACGCTTACCAGAAACAGATGTTTAAAATTTAGCATACTATTGATATTAAGAAAAGGCAGGGGAAGAAAACCAAGGGCTGTATCCGCCAACAAAACCTATGTCTGCCTGTGTGATACAGCCCAAACCTATATTCAACCCAACTACCTATTGTTTTTACTGAAATAAAGCCGATTGTTTGTACACTCCGAATGTATGGATAGCAGGACAGGCAAATCCGTCGAGGATACGAAGACGTACCTGTTTGGCTTTTACCGGTTCGAAACGTACGATCCATTTATACCCCACCGTCTGCTTATCGGTTGCTTCCGGTATCGGGGTCCAGTTACGGCCATCATTAGAGTACTCCACACTCCACTTCGTCGTGCGGTGTCCCAATTCGATCACTTCCTGAATCATCAGGCAGTCGAACTCTGTCTGCCGGGGAAGAGTGAAAACGATGTCCGAGGTTTTGGCTCCGTCTCGGCCGGCAAAATAAGTTTCCTTATTGTTGTCCGTCAGGAACTCCGGACGGAATTTACCTCCGCGTCCGTTCGTTGCTTTCACCTTGGCCTTAGCCAACAGATTGTTTCCGAAGGTTTCATCCAATCCCTGCTTCAGCAAGGCAGCATGAAGTGAATCGGTAGGATGAATCAGTCCGCGACGATCAGGTGGGAAGTTGAGCAGCAACACGCTGTTGTGACCGACAGAAGTGCAATAAATATCCCAAAGTTCCTTTACGCTTTTCACGCGGCTGTCTTCCTCAGCATGATAAAACCAACTGGGACGGATCGATACATCGGTTTCGGCAGGGATATATGCATCACCGCCTTTTACTCCTTCGTTCAGCCCTTCATAGTTCTTCCATTCATCTCTGACGCATACAGAGTCGGTAGTCGACCAACAAGGATCACCGGCTTTGCCGGACTCATTTCCCATCCAACGCACATCGGCAAAAGGATACGAGTTCTTGGTCCCGAAAATGACACAGTCCGGTTGCTTCTCTCGCACAATCTTATACCAATGAGTATAGACGGGAGTAGTCAGTTCGTCTGCTCCGGCACCGTCCCACCAAGTTTCCCAGACTTTTCCATAGTCACCCATCAATTCTTCCAACTGGTGACCATAATACTGCTTGTACTTCTCCGTAGTATAAAGGGGAGAAAGATGCTCGTGCCGGTCGTGCGGACCCAGATAGATGCCCGCCTTAATGCCATACTCCTCGCAAGCATCCACAAACTCGCGCACAACGTCTCCCTTTCCATTCTTCCAGGCAGAGTTCTTCACCCCATAATCCGTATATTTACTGGGCCAAAGGCAGAACCCATCGGCATGTTTGGCTGTAATGATGGCACTAGGGATACCGGCCGACTGAAGGGTACGCATCCACTGTCCGCAATCGAGGGCCGTAGGATTGAATATAGCTGCCGGAGCACGTCCGTCCCCTTCGTTTACATACTCCTCAAAGGTATTGATACCGAAGTGAAAGAAAGCGATCATCTCCCGGTTATACCACTCTACCTGTCTCGCACTGGGAGTCAGCCCGTAGGGTTCGGGGGCCTTTTGCCCCCATACAGGTACCGCTACAGCAGCGATTCCCGCCGCTAAAAAGAAATTTCTTAGATTCATGTGTTCGTCTATTTTACAGTTTTGTATATCAGAATAAATTAAGTTCGCTTATCGTCACATGCGGTCCGCCGTTCACGGCCGTGATGGTTACCTTCAGGTAGCGTCCATCTACAGCAGCGGGCAGGAAGGATCGGAACTCACCCTGTGCCGGAATATCCGTAAACTTAGCGGCTACCGTCCAGGTGGCATTATCATCGCTCACCTCCACAGTCACCTCTTTCGGCCCGTCATACCCCTCTTCACGTGCCTGGCAAGCGAATCCCTGGATATGGGTTGTTTTCTTCAGGTCAATAACAATCCAGTGAGGTGGTTGCGGATGCTGAGTACTCCAGTCGGTACCCCAGAAAGTATTCAGATCGCCATCCAGACAAGCTTCTTTCAGTCCGCTGTGTCCCCAATCGCCCTCTTTCGGCTCTTCGGACGAAGCACTCAATGCTTCCCATCCGGTGCGGTCGAGCAACTCCATGTTGCTGGCATCCATCGAACCTCTGAAGATGAAGTAGATGGTCTGACAGCAATGATCGGCTACCGCTCCCTCCACCGAAGTAATGCTTACGGGCAGCAGATACTCCTTGAACGCCTCGATGTTACCTTTTGCATGAACCGTGATTACAGCTTCCTCAGACTTCGGTGTCCCGGCTTTTACCAATACCTCTTCAGTCAGGTCGTAAGCGGCTTCCGGCAGCAGTTCATATTCGGTTCCGTTCTTCGCGTTATACTCGTCTACCTTGCCCGGATCGGCTTGCAGATGTACCACAGCATCATTAGGCAGTCCGTATTCCGTCAGTTGCGGATAGGTTTCGGGAGTAACGGCCACATTAAAAGTCTGTACATACGGCTCGTCTTCAATGTAGAAATTGGCTTTCACGGCAGTTCCCGCATCGGGTATGTAGATGGTCAGGTCGCTGTCATTGTCACTGCATCCCACTGTGCAGCAGAATCCGGCAGCCAGAATGGCTGCCTTCAGTATGTTCTGTTTCATGATTCTTCTCATTTTAAATGTTTATTCCCATCCGGGATTATTGGGTAACAAGTTCGGATTCATCGTTGTCTCGTCGATAGGCAACGGATGCAGATAGAGTTTATCATCCCATTTGCGGGTTGTCCTGTCCGGATAAACAATCAGCAGATTGTCTTGCGTCAATTCACGGGAGAAGGAGTCGTACTGCTCTTTCAACTTATCCGATACTTTCATTCCAAGCATACTCTTCGGTGCTTCCAGCAACTTGCCGGCTTTCCAGCGTACAATGTCATCCCAACGGAAGCCTTCGCCTACCAACTCGACTGCACGCTCGCGGCGGATTTCGTAAAGCAGCGGAGAGAGTTCATAACCATAATCCGGCCAGTTCGGATCGGTGAAACCGACATTTACTTTCAGATGCGGCATTTCTACACGATCTCTCAGTTCATTGACAGTCTGGTCCAATACCTCCTGGGTACATTCACCCAGTTCGGCTTTCGCCTCGGCATAGTTCAACAGCACCTCGGCATAACGGAAGATAAACACATCCAGTGTAGACTGCCCGATGTTCCACTGTTCGGGATCGGTAGAGTGATACTTCATCACGTAATATCCGGTAGTACAATATTTGGTATCTATTATGGGAAGGGCATTGAACTGCTTCGTACCGTCGCTCAGCACCTTAAAAGGAAGTTCCGGATTATCGATCGTCTGGCGCAGGCGCGGATCACGCTGCATCAACTCATCCATCGGCATGTCGGCCTCCTCGTATCCCGGACTGACTGCGGTAGGCAGACCATCGGCACATAGGTATTGTTCGAACATGGCACGGCTCAAACCTGTATACGACTCTTCCATCTGGCGGGTGTTGTTGTGCATCAATAGCTTGGTGATATAAACCCTGGGCATGATACACTCGCTATTGGAGGCTAAATCTTCCTGTACAAACAGGTTGTAATAATCCTGTAAAGGCTTATCGGTCTTATAGATGGAGTAACCTCCCTCTTCGATCACCTGTGCGGCTGCATCAGCTGCTTCACGATACAACTCTTCGTAGTCGCCCAGTCCGTGATATTTACGGAAAGACGCTTCGTAGAGACAAGCTCGACTTGAAAGCCAGCGCAGCATACTTATGCATATTGCCGGTTTTGGTTTCATTAGGCTTCGGAAGGTGTTCGATGGCAAAATCGAGATCTTCCAGGATGTGTGTGAACACGACTTTTCTGGAATCACGTCCCTTGTACAGTTCTTCGGAGTCCACTTGCAACTCGGTTTCATACCAGGGCACATCGCCAAAGCGTTTCACTTTGTACACATACTCCCAGGCACGGAAGAAGCGGACCACGGCTACCGAACGGTTAATCTGGCTTTCATCCCCTTTCACCTGTTTGTAACGAGCCATAAAATAGTTGCAGGAACGGATGTTTCCCCAGTCTCCATTTCCCCATCCGCCACCGGAAGTAGGAATCGTTTCAAGATTGAAGATCCAGGTCTTCGGTTTCTCGTTCACGTAACAGTCCGATTCATCATCGGCACCGGGTCCCTGCGCCCCCGGTAAAATACCGTAAAAGCCGTTGGCATAAAGTTCAAGGTCTTGTACACTTGTCCAGAATTTCGGATCCGAGAGAGAATCTTCGGGATACAAGTCCAGTAAATCGGAGCAGGAAGAGAACATGGAAGTACATGCCACTGCCGCTATCAGTAATATCTTATTCTTTTTCATAATCGTTATCGTATTAGAGGGTAATGTTTAATCCGAATGAAACAGACTTAGTCAGCGGATAAGTGCTGAGACTCACTGTTTCGGGGTCGTATATGTCAAACAGGTGATCGAACGTCAGCAGGTTTTGTCCGCTTACGTAGAAACGCACATGATCTATCTTCCACTTGGCCAGGAGCGCTTTCGGCAAAGAATATCCCAATGTGATAGACTTCAGGCGCAGATAAGCGGCATTCTGGAGATAACGGGTCTGCGTTTCACGGTTACCGGTCACGTTGTCGTAGGTAGACCGGGGAAGTAAGCATTGCGGTTATCTTCGGTCCATGAGTCGAGTGCATGTTTGAAAGGTACATGCCATTCGTTGCCGAAGCCCCAGAACTGGTTGCCTCCCAACACTACATCCTTCTTGCCGATGCCCTGGAAGAATACATCAAAGTCAAAGTCGCGCCACTGCAATCCGCCTTTAATACCATAACTGTAACGCGGTTCGCTGTTACCGATAATCTTTTGGTCACCCGGATCGTCAAGCGTATTCTTTCCCTTGTTTATCTTGCCGTCACCGTTCAGGTCTTTGTACTTCACATCACCCGGATACCAGCCACCGCCATAGATCTCCGACTGATCGGCATGGGCACTTACCTCTTCTGCCGACTGGAAAGTCCTTCGGTTACCAATCCCCAGATCTCACCCCACTTTTTGCCTACATAATGGGTAGAGAGCAAATTCTGCGGATTATTGAACTTCGTGATTTCTGCCTGATAGTCGGACAATACGAAACTTACGTCATACGAAAAGTCTTTGTTCACCCGGTCTCTCCATCCCATTGAAAGCTCCCAACCGGTTGTTTTCAGGTCGGCAGTATTGGCCTGCGGAGCTCCTGTTCCCAGTACGGCAGGAAGCGGTGTACCGTTGGTCACCATATCGAGTGTCTTCCGCATGTACCAGTCGAAGGTTCCATACAGGCGGCTGTTCAGCAATGCCCAGTCGAGACCCAAGTCAATCTGGCGTACAGTCTCCCAAGTCAGGTAAGGACTGACGATACCGCCGGGACTCACGCTGGCTATTTTCTTTCCGTCCACCAGGTATCCCATCTCGCCATTGGTGCCCATGGTAGCGATATAAGGATAGTCGCCGCCAACCGACTGATTGCCCAACGAACCATAAGAGGCCCTGATCTTGAGTTCATCTACAATCTTCTTGGCAGGTTCGAAGAAAGCCTCGCTCGAGATTCTCCAGGCAGCCGATACGGAGGGGAAGAACACGAAACGCTTGTCCTTGGGGAACTTGGAAGAACCGTCATAACGTCCGTTTAACTCCAGAAGATAGCGTTCATCGTAGTTATAATTGATACGGGCAAAATATCCCATAGTGGCCCAGGAGTGCTGGCCGCTCCCGTTGTACTTCTCTCCATAAGCCTGTCCCAGACCGGCAAGGTCATTACTGATCAGGTTCTCGCGTTCGGCATTGAACCAGCGGTAGCTCTTGGTTTCGTAATTATATCCCAGCAACAGTTTAATGTTGTGTTTACCCAAAGACTTGGAGTAGTCGGTATAGGCATTGAACGTCTGGTAATAGTTGTCGTCGGTGGTAAACTTCACGCGGCTCGGAGTGGTATGCGGGAATACGGTTACAATGTCCGGATTGGCCGTATGCTCCAATATCTCTTTACCGTGCTGCTTCTTCGAGAGGATATACATATTATAGGTATAGTCCACATTGATGGTCCAGTCCTTCAGCGGAGTGATTTTTAAACCGCCGGTCAGCCAAAGGTCGTTCTCCTTATTCTTGCGCTCGCCCGAAATGGCCTGGGTAGCCACCATATTCGTCCAACTGCCCTGACCGGAAAAGTTTCCGTCCGGATGATATACCGGCATCATCGGGCGAAGGTCGGCACCGTAGAATGCACTGTTGATCTGTGCTGTCTCGTCACTGCTGTTACTTCCGTAAGGAGCATCCCGGTAAGTGTTGTTGTAGACGGTCTTCAACCGCACCTGCAACCAATTGGTGACGTCCGAAGTCAGGTTCAGGTTGACATTGAAACGGCGGTACTTATCGTCGTAATGTTTCAGTGTTCCCCCTTGGTCGAGGAAACCTATCGAACCGTAATAGGCGGTCTTGCCCGAACCTCCGTTGAGAGACAGGGTGTACTGCTGCATCAGGGTGTTATCTTTGATGGTTTCATCTATCCAGTCGGTGTTGCCGCAATACAGATACTTGTTGGGATTGGACGGATCGATGAATACCGGCAGATTGTGTTTCGGGTCGGTATAATAGGCATAGATATGATCCATATAGTTCTTATCGTAGTAATCGCCTCCACCCGAGTTGCGGTTGGTCAGATTATGGAAATTGGCAAATGTCCACGAATCCATATACTCCGGTTTGCGTGTAGGCGAATTGATAGACCAGTTGGACGAGAACGAGATCTTGGCTTTCTCGTCTTTACCTTTCTTGGTGGTAATCAGCACGACACCATAGGCTGCCTGTGTTCCGTAAATAGAAGCCGAAGCCGCATCCTTCAATACCGATACGCTTTCCACATCGGCCGGATTGATCATGTTGGGATCCATCTGCACACCATCGACCAGTACCAAGGGTCCGGAAGAGTTTATAGATGTAGTACCACGAACGTTGAACCCGTATCCTTTGCCCGGCGCACCGTTGTCGGCGGAAATGTTCAGGTTACCGATCATACCCTGCAGTCCCTGGCTAAGATTGGTGATCGGGCGACTCTCCAATGTCTCTGCCGAAACACTGGCTACGGCTCCGGTGAGGTTGGCTTTCTTTTTGTGTACCATAACCCACCACCACGACTTCGTCCAAGGTTTTGCTGTCCTCTTTCAGGGTGATCTGCAGACGGGTCTTTGCGGAAACGGTCACGACTTGTGTTTCCATTCCAATAAAGGAGATCTCAAGTTGCTCTCCCTGTTCCGCTTCAACCGAGAAGTTACCATCCATATCGGTGATTGCTCCACGTCCGGGAGCACCCTTTACCAATACAGAAGCCCCGGGAAGCGGAGAACCCGTGACGTCAAGAACACAACCGGTTATTTTCTGTTTCTGCTGTTCTACCTGCACCACTCCGGCAGATGCTGCATTGTAGCTGTGAGAAGCAAGGCAAGGTTGAAGTCCCATACCCGAAAGAAGGACAAACATCCCTGAAATCCTTACGGCTCTTTCTACTAATTTTCGTTCTCTCATAATAATAATGAATTAAAATTAACATTAGGAATCAAGCAAGGCGTTGCTGACTCTTTTTAACTAAAGACGAAAGCAAAGGTATCTCCATGGTCTTAAGAGAGGGATTAAATAAGGGTTAACGAAGCGATTAACCTCTCATATTTTTGTTAACCCGGCCCTACAGCAGTCCAGACATTGACTTCCACTCATTAAAAAATACACAAAGATAGCACAAAGAAGAACCAAGGTTTCAGAAAGACAGCAAAAAGCCTTTTCCGTTGACGAGGTCTTCTTCCAAAAGAGCTCAACCGGAAGAGAAATACGGCAAGAACCGGGTTGTTGAACACGAAAACCGGAGTAACCGACCTTCAAAGCCTCGATCGGAGATGAAAAGTACCTTACTTTTCGGAAAAAGAAGGAAGCATTTGGTCAGAAAGAAGTAAGCATTTTCCGAAAATGCTTACTTCTTTTCTAAATATCTCTATATGTTTTGGCAGTTATCATATATTGTTCCGGAACAAAAGCCCTGAGAAGCCCGTTCTACTTCCGGTTGGTCTGTTGAAGAAGTCCTGTTTGATGTATCAAAAGGACAGGCATTCTTCTCTAAAGCGAACACAAGGTATGCGAAGAGGCTCGTCACCGTCTTTAATTAGCAAGAACAGGTATCTATACCATCAGAAAGATAAACCGATAAACGAAATGGCGGCGTTTTTCCGGTCATGCCCCGCCCGACGGCCGAAAAAGCCAAAAGCAGAGAGGTTGCTTTATCATTTTGACAAACTGACAATCGGGAGGGAATCTCAGACCTTGATGTCAGCGAAAGCTATGCCGTACTCCTCGTTCATCACCCGTCTATAATCTTTCGTAAACGCGGCATAACGCCTGATGGCTTCCTCCTGGTTGTTCTGCTTCCGAAGGGCACAAACGGTATAAGCAAGTGCCAGTTCCGACAAAGGATCGGCTATAAAGAGAATGTTACAAAGACGGATGACGATACTGAACCGGGCATCCCGGTAAGCCAGTTCCAACTGGCCGGGCAGAAGAGAATGGATCAGCGTTTCCACTTTCTGTTTGTAGTAATCGAAAAGGTCGGACTCGGCGGCGGGTATGAACTTACCCCGCAAAAGTATTTCCAACCATTCCGCACGTATGGCACCGGGAGTCTCTTTCTTCTTTTTCTCCGGAGAGGTAAGGTTCATCAGACGAATGTAATCGCAATAAAAATCTCTTCGCCAAACACCATGCAGAAGTATCCGTTGCGGTATACGAGTTCGATGCCGTCCACATCCTGCAATATCTTCCTCACATGATTCATGGAAACTCCTTTGAGGTTCTTCACATTGCTGCCGGACTTATCGGGCCAGAATATCTGATTCATGTCAGACGAAAGCACTCCCCTCTTGCCTACACTGTTCAGCAGAATATACAAAAAGATAGTACGCAGCTTGGGACTGAGCATATAGGTAATGTCACGTCCGGCATTATCGAGAATGGTAAACATGCCGAAAAGGAAAATAGCATTCTTGTCGGGCGGCAATACCGCCGGCAATTCTTCCCACTCGGAAGGCTCTTTCTCAACTTCTTCTTCTTTCACTTCCGGTGACTCCACAGCCGGAACTTCCGATATATCGGACACTTCTTCCGGACGTACTCCGGCAGATGCGGTCTCGGCAGACATCCTGTCCCGCTTCCGCTTATGGTGCATGATGCCCCATACACAGGCCGCCAACAATAATACTCCACCCACGACTGCTCCCAGCAGACCGGCATTCAGGACATTCCGCCTCCGGCTATAGTATTCCACATCGTCCAATGTAACCGGCGGAGCAGACAGGGAGTATAGACGGGTAGTCACTTGCCCGTGCTTCTCGAACTCTTGGACGGAACAATAGAACTCATTTAATTCTTCATTGAAGTATAGATTGGCGTTGGTAGCAATCTCTTCCGAAACAATAGGAATACTGTCTCCCACCGCTTCACACTCACCGTCACGCACAGACAACCGGTACAACTGCAAAGTGGAATTGGGCAGATATTCGGGATATCCCAGGAGGAACAGGTGTTTTTCATCGGCAGAGAGTATCATATTACGGGGTACCACCCGATTGACCGCCGGTGCTTTCGTTTCCCAGAGTTTCTGCACCGAACGGGTCTGCATATCTATCCGGTATAAATCGTACAGATAGTTGCGCCCTACATTCTGATCACCGGCTTCGTTGCCCATGCCTCCGTAGAGGTATACCCGCTTGTAATCATTGCTCACAGCCATGCCCGAAAAGTAACGGGGAATCACCCGGTCGCCGGAGAAGGCCAGTGTATCCCAACGACAGGTATTCAAATCGTACGCCAGGAACGTATTGCTGTACCTACGGCTTCCGTAACCGCCAAACAGGAAAAACTTTCTTTCGCCCGGATGAAAGAATCCGCAATGATGATGGAGCTGTTGGCAAAGATAGTCGGAACTGGCCGGACGCCACTCTTTGGTAGTAAGATCCAGCGCCGCCACCATGGCATCGCCATGCGAATCGGCCACTTCATAAGTATACAGCTCACGGGATGCCTCATCCAGAAAGTTCATACCCAGGCGAAGCTGAACCGGAAGAGGGGTCTTATAAGGTGTCTTCGATAATTCGTGCGTGTAAAGGTCGAACGCGGACAGAGAGTCCTGATTAAAGAAGAGGATGTTCTGGTGTGTCTTGTCAAAGTTAAGACCGGAAGGCGTGGAAGAATAGTCCGTAAAAAGTTCTTTCCAGTAGTAGGACTGATTAATCAGCCACACAGGATTGGTGACCTGTCCCACAACATGTCCCCGGCTGTCGTGCACATCTTCTCCGCTGCTCTCGTTCAAAGGAAATATCATGATCTCTTCACCGTCGGTAAGAGACAAGTTACGGATGGCATACGAAGCCACATCCAGGATGTATTCGCATTTACCAAAATAAATATGCGGTGAGAATCCTGTCGGCTCCAGTCCCAGGTTGGAGATCTCCTTGCTCCGCTTGCCAATCGTAATTCGGGCACAGTCTGCGGGTATATCCAAAGCTATGGAAACAGGCAACCAGCGGTGATCATAGTCTTCCTTATCCAGTTCGAAAGTACAAAAGATACGTTTGCCGTCTTCGTTGAAGGAGAAAGAACAACGGTCGCCGGGTTTGTGCAGATACGTAAAACTATAAGTTTTCCCGGCATCCCGGTCTTCCAGATAAAGGATGTAACCGGACTCTCCACATTCCGGACCAGATAATCAAAGGAGATACGGAAAGCGTTGGTGAAAGTGCGCTCGTGCCCTTCACGCAAAACAGAATAGGTGGCACGCTCACTAATCCGCTTTTCGTTCCCATAGAAAAGAAGTCCCTGCGAGAAGCAATCGACTATGCAAAGCCACATCATTCCGATAGCAAACAAACATCCCAACCTTCTCATATACTGTTCTTCGATAAATGCGTCATCCGTTTCATAGTGCAACAAAAATACGAAAAATTATAGAATTGGCAAACGTATGCGCCGATTAGTGCCCGTTGGAGTAAGAGTAAGGCAAGTCTTCCTTCTGAGTGCCGCGCCGGGAATCGGGCACGCTGTCCATCCATAACACCAGCTCTCCTCCGGAAGTAAGCTCACGGTGCGTCAGGTAGTTACGGGTAAATTCACTTTCATTGAGCAGGGCTTTCCCGATATACCGGTTCGCCGGGCTATTGCCTTCCGCCTTCACAGTGAAGTTCTTTCCGCCGGGCAAATGTAATGTCAGTTTCGGGAAGAGCGGAGATCCCATGGCATACTCCGGAACACCGGGACAAACCGGATAGAATCCCATGGCGGAAAAGACATACCAGGCGGAAGTCTGCCCATTATCTTCGTCACCGCAGTAGCCTTTGCTGCCGGAGTGATAAAGCTTATCCATCACTTCGCGGACGTGCTTCTGGGTCTTCCAGGGCCGGCCGATATAGTCGTATAGATAGATGGCATGTTGCACAGGTTGGTTGCCATGTGCATATTGCCCCATGTCAAGAGCCACCATCTCGGCTATCTCGTGGATAACAAAACCGTAAGTACCGTAATTATAGGTATTGGGAGCTGTAAACATAGAGTCGAGACGGGCTTCCATCGCTGTATGTCCTCCCATCAATCGAGACAAGCCTTCGGGATCATGCAGCACACTCCACGTCCAGTGCCAGGAACTGCCCTCCGTGAAAGGGCCTCCCCATTCCGTCGCGTCAAAAGCGTCTCTCCATTTCCCATTGGCATCTTTTGCCCACATGAATCCATAGTCGGGATAGTAAAGGTTCCGGTAGTTGAGGGCTTTCCGGTAATAGGTATCGGCAATCTCTTTCCGGCCAATGGAGTCGGCAAAACGTGCGACACACCAGTCGGCGTAAGCATATTCAAGGGTCTTGGCCGTGCCCTCGTGCACTTCGGGATAGGGAACATAGCCTAAACGGTCATAGTAACCGAATCCGTCACGTCCCACCGAACTGATTCCGGGATGCCGGGCCTCGGTCTGATGAATCATTGCTTCAAGAGCTTTCTCCGGACAGATGGTACGAATGCCTTTCATCCATGCGTCTGTCAACAAGGAGATGGAATTATTACCAATCATACATTCCCGGTGGCCTGGACTCGCCCACTCGGGCATGAACCCACTTTCATCGTAAGCATTGAGGATGGATTGGGTAACCCGCTCGGAAACTTCCGGATATAATAAGGTAAACAAGGGATGGACGGCACGGAACGTATCCCAGAATCCATTATCGGTATACATATAGCCATCCTGTATCTTCCCATTGTAAGGACTGTAATAGACAGGTTTCCCCTGAGCGTCGAACTCATAAAATTCGCGGGGGAAGAGCAGGGTCCGGTAGAGGCAAGAGTAAAGGTACGCAATTGCTCCTCGCTGCCTCCCTCCGCTTCAATTCGTCCCAGATAACTGTTCCATTGTTTTCGGGCTTCTTCTCTCACCTGGGCAAGGCTCTTGCCTCCCACTTCGCGACTGAAATTGACAAGCGCCTGTGCAGGACTTATGAACGAGGAGGCGGTACGGACGGTTAATTTCTCTCCCGTCGGCACATTAAACCTGAGGTAGGCACAAGTATAATCACTCTCCAACGTCGGCCGATGGCGCATCAGTGTATCTCCGTCATACACGCCTTCTTCTGCAATGGGATGGCTGAACTCTATTCGGAAATAGTTGGCAAAGTTATCCGGTACCCCGCCATTGTGATTACGCGCCACACCGGTCACGCACCGATTCTCCCGGTCAATCGTCAACGCACTTCCACCGTTGTAGGCATCCACAACGATATACTGGGCAGAGTCCTGCGGAAAGGTGACTTCGAATACCGCTCCGCGTGAAGTGGCGGAAAGTTCTGTCCGGAGTCCGTTGGCAAACGTAACGCTGTAACTGTAGGGAGCCGCCTCCTCTTGGATATGTGAGAAAGGTACTCCCCGTTCTTTATGATCCATCTTCAGCACACCGGACAGCGGCATAATAGAGAAAGTACCGTAATCGTTAATCCACGGACTGGGCTGATGGGTCTGGCGGAACCCCCGTATCAGGCTGTCGGTATACGTGTACATCCAGCCGCTACCGTTCTCTCCGGTCTGCGGACTCCAGAAATTCATTCCCCAGGGAACCGCCACCGCAGGATAAGTATTCCCATGTGAAAAAAGCATAAGTAGACTCCGTCCCCCATCAGAGGATTCACATAGTCTACAGGGCTGAAAGACTCTTTTTGTTGTACACACGAAGCCAGTAAAAGGGCTGCACCGACAATTAGGATAGTTGAAAAATTCTTCCTCATAGCTTAATTTTATTTTCTAACAGAGGCTGTGGTGAAAAGAGTTTCGACACATCCCCCTTGCATTTTATTTAGGACGCAAAACTAATGAGGAAGGGTTAGGAGGAGGGTTAATTCCCGGTTAACCTTCTTGCGAAAAGTCATTAACCGGGACTATTTTCTTCTTGCGACCTGCAAATTGGATTGCCGTGCATAGCCAATCCTGAAATTAAGAGGTTTCGGATCACCCAGTTGATAGGCATCGCGCAATTCCGGCTGAAGATACTGAGAGAAAGTGGAGATCGGCTTGTAGAAGGTACCGTATAAAGTAACCGACCACACCTCCGGATCAAAACAGGACAACGGAATAGAAGAGTCATCTTGTACAACAGCAGACGATTTCTGAAGAATCGTCTCGCGTATGCGCGAAAAAGCAGGTTCGTGCATCAGATAGGAAGCCGACTTGACAAATGTTGCTGTGGTCTCCGCATCAAAACGGTCCATAAACGCCTGTAACGGTCGGTTAGCTTGCAACCCCTCGTTACTGATATCTGTACAGAAATAATAGAGGGTCTGCAATCGGGAAGCGCCCGGACGGAAAAACCGGACTTCCATCCCTGCACTGCATGTGTTCCGGATGGTATCCCCCTCTTTTCTTTCGAAAAGATCTCCGGTTTCCGATAACCACACTTCCTGAATGTTGACTATCTTACGGTTCCCCCGGGCCATCAATAACGAATAGATGGGGACAACCCCGTCGATGGTATCATTGGCCAGTTCCTTATCCATATCGTTAAAGAAACTCAGATTGAGTACGTTCGATACGGCATTCTGATACAACCGGTAAGTTTCGGCAGAAGGATGCTTCACTTTCGGAGCAGTGCCGGCAGGTTCCAACCCGATCAGTACATACGTGTCCATCTCGGGGAAGAACGCATTGGCAAACAGAAAGTCAGGACCGCCGAAAGGATAAAACAGAGTATGGCAGCGAGTGTTGATGTCTTCCAGTTCCGTCTGTGAGAAAGCTACCAGCCGGGGAGCCGTCTGCCGGAAAACATTCCATATCTGATCCATGTAACGGGCATGGTTCTTCCATTCCCTGGTCCGAGTCAGTGCGTAAAGCTTTCCGCTTGCTTTATCAACCGGCAAACCTGCAAGTACGCAAGACGCATCATTCAGGGCTTTATCAGGAACCAGCTTCGCAGAGTCATTGGAAGCAATCCTCACCCGGGAAGCATTTTTTCCTGCATTGCCGGAAGAGGCCGCCCCCTGACAACAAGCAAACAGCACTCCCAGCATAAAAGAAAGTAATACGGTTTTTACACAATTAGTCAGTTTAGTTTTCATTTCGTTCTTAATAATCCTTTTCGTTAGCCAGATTCCAGACGTTAAGGAAAGAGGCCTTAGATATTTCAACCACTTTATCCCAATTCAGACGGTCTGCATGGTCAGAAGGCTGATGGTAATCGGGATGACCGTCGGTATGATACCAAATGATGGGAATACCGGCTTTGGCAAACGAGCCGTTATCACTTCCGCCCACCGGCTTGTCCCAAGGGCGGTAATTGGGTTCTAACTGCAAGCCGTACTTTTTAATGTCTTCTTTCAGCCAACGCCCGAAAGCCGGATTGGCTTCTGTATAGAAATAAACCACATGCTTGGGATTTTGCGGCTGATTGTTGCGGCCAATCATATCAAAGTTCAAATATCCTTTGACCTGATTAATGAACGGACACTCCTGCACAAAGTATTTCGATCCGAGAAGCCCTTTCTCCTCACCGTCCCAAAAAAGCAAAAATTACATTCCGTTCCGGTTGCTGTCCGCTTACCACAAAGGCCTTGGCTATTTGCAACACCGCCGATACTCCGGAAGCATTATCATCGGCACCATTGTAGATCTGGTCGCCATCCAAAGCGGGATCAATGCCCAGATGGTCGAAATGTGCACCTACTATCACGTATTCATTCGTCTTCTTTCCGGGAATCATACCCAATACGTTGTTCATAGACAACTTCTGATGCACCACTTGTTTCAGTTTGGCAATGGAGTCAGGGTGCACTTCCAGTCGTCCTTTCTGCTGGCGTTCTTTCCGGTAAGCATCAAACGGCTGATAATAGCTCTCGCCTAACGGACGGATACCCATTTCCTTCAATAGCGAAGCGATATACCGGGCAGCTACACGTGAACCGTGAAATCCGGCTTCACGTCCTTGAAGTTCATCATCGGCCAAAAATCCGATATAAGCCTCAGCAGCCTGGCGGTTAATACTTTTAAGCCCCTTTTCGACCGGGGTCTGAGCACATAAGGTAGTGGCAACACACCACATAAGGACAGTAATCAGGTGTTTTCTTTTCATGATCGGGATGTTTCTGTTTTAGTTCATTTAGCACATTGCAAGGACAAATATACGGAATAATACAAATTAATAAGTACCTTTGCGAAAATTTGATTCGTAATTATGTGGATACTTATAGTTGGTCTGGTGTTGCTCGCCATCGTGGCAATGATTGCCGGGTATATCCGCAACAAAAGACTGCAGAAGAAAATAGATAACGGAGAACTGGACAGTTTTCCGGAAGTAAAGGAAGTCGACGTAGAGTGCTGCGGACAGCACGAAGTTTGCGAACGTGACAGCCTGCTGGCTGCCGTCAGCAAACAGATAGAGTATTATGACGACGAAGAACTGGATACATTTATCGGCCGGGCACCCGAAGATTATACACCGGAAGAGGCGGATAAATTCCGCGATGTCTTTTATACAATGCAGGACACCGATGTAGCCGGATGGGTACGTAGCCTGCAACTGAGGGGGATCAGCCTTCCTGATGAAATAAAAGACGAAGTGTTTCTGGTAGTCGGCGAACGGAGAATCCATTCCTGACCCGTCTGTTCCCTCCACACTCCTAACTGCTGAACCGTATGAATTTACTACAATATACATTTTTTCAACACGCTCTCCTGGGGAGTCTTCTGGCAAGCATTGCCTGCGGCATTATCGGCACGTATATCGTGACTCGCCGGTTGGTGTTCATCAGCGGCGGTATCACCCATGCCTCTTTCGGCGGCATCGGACTGGGATTGTATGCAGGCATATCTCCCATTTTATCGGCTGCTGTCTTCTCCGTTTTATCGGCTTTCGGGGTAGAGTGGCTCAGTAAACGGAAAGACATGCGCGAAGATTCGGCCATAGCCATGTTCTGGACGCTGGGTATGGCACTGGGAATCATGTTCAGCTTTTTGTCACCGGGATTCGCACCCGATCTTTCAGCCTATCTGTTTGGCAATATCCTCACGATCACACAGACGGACTTACTCATGCTGGGCATTCTTGCCATCTTGCTGATCCTGTTCTTTACCCTGTTTATCCACCCGATCATATACGTGGCTTTCGATCGTGAATTTGCCCGTTCGCAAGGCATCCCGGTCGTAGTGCTGGAATATATCCTGATGATGTTCATTGCCCTGACCATCGTTTCCTGTCTGCGCATGGTGGGGATTGTACTGGCAATCTCGTTACTGACCATTCCGCAAATGACAGCCAACCTGTTTACGAACAAGTTTAAACGCATTATCTGGTTATCGATTGCCATCGGCTATCTGAGTTGCCTGGGAGGTCTGCTGATCTCTTACCGCCTGAATGTTCCTTCGGGAGCATCCATCATCTTCTTTTCTATTCTTATCTATATTGCCTGTAAGATAGGAAAGAGCCTTTTCAGAAAGAAACAATAAACCAACATACAAGTATGGAAATCAAGATTCAATCACTGGAACAAATTCACGAAGCTGCCCGCGAGTTCATCTCAGCCATGGGCGATAACACGGTCTTTGCACTCTACGGAAAGATGGGAGCAGGTAAAACGACTTTTGTCAAGGCACTTTGCGAGGAGCTCGGAGTATCGGATGTCATCACTTCACCGACTTTTGCCATTGTAAACGAATACCGTTCGGACGAGAACGGAGAACTGATCTATCATTTTGACTTCTACCGGATCAAGAAACTGAGCGAAGTATACGATATGGGATACGAAGACTACTTCTATAGCGGTGCACTTTGTTTCATCGAATGGCCGGAGCTGGTAGAAGAATTATTGCCGGGAGACGCCGTGAAAGTAACCATTGAGGAACTGGAGGACGGGACAAGAAAATAGTGATCAACGACTAATCATCCGAAGAATGGCCCCCTCAATATTTTGTACAGGGAATATTTGCCACCGCAGGGCCTCATAGCCCTGCTGGCATCTATACTCAACTGGAACTGGTTTTTCACCGCTTGGGCACACAACTGATTGGGGCGTACGGAATGTCGGCAGAGGACGTGCCCGGCTGTTCTACGGACTACTGGGAGTCATTATGATAGGTATGGCTGTCTTCTTCTTCCTCACGCAACCGTATCCAGAGTAACTGGCGCGATTTCATTTCCAGATATTTATTGATCACATCAATCGACAGCTTATCAGGAGTTGTCAGCAGCGAGTAAATGCCATGCTGTTTCAAAGTTGACACAATCAGTCTCTTCTCGAACGCAAACTTCTCTGCGATGACATGACGGTAATATTCCTCGGTAGTCACCGACTTGCCCGCTATATACTCTTTCAGATCGGCATCCTCAAAGAATACAACCAATACTCTGTGTTGCCGCGCCAATTGTTGCAGGTAAACTAATTGCCGGTTCAGGCTGGTCATATTACTAAAATTGGTATAAAGCACCAGAAAGCTACGTTTATTCACATGCTTGCCCAAGTGCCCGCATAAGGCAGAAAAGTCCGTTTCACCAAATGTTGTTTCCTGTTTATAGAGGTTCTCAAGCAAAGTCTGCATCTGACCGACTTGCTTGGAAGCAGGAACAAACGTATCGAAATACTCGTTAAACGTAACCAGCCCGGCTTTATCGTCCTTCCGCATAGCTACATACGAAAGCACCAACGAGGCATTGATGGCATAGTCCAGCAATGTCATGCCACGGAAAAGCCTGCTGCATCACACGCCCTTTATCGATCACGCTGTATATCTGTTGACTGCGCTCGTCTTGATAGACATTGACCATCAACTGATGACGGCGTGCACTGGCCTTCCAGTTTATGGTGCGATAATCGTCTCCCTTTACATACTCTTTTGATTTGTTCAAACTCAGTCTGATGCCCAGCCCGACGAATACGCTTTGATACCGAAGTTCGGTCAGGTTATCGCTCATAGCCAGC
>VOFI01001573.1_pt1 | contig 42000 bp, 65 predicted proteins | sample 5384131 | NCBI WGS metagenome assembly VOFI01 (sample SAMN12384728, study PRJNA508395) | human gut metagenome | isolation source: healthy gut H | host: Homo sapiens | reverse complement strand
TCGAACCAACGACACGCGGATTTTCAGTCCCCTGCTCTACCTACTGAGCTACAGAGGCATGTGAAGAGCGTATGCTCGGCTCAGATGCTTTAAAAATGGCGACCCGGAACGGACTCGAACCGTCGACCTCCAGCGTGACAGGCTGGCCCGTGGAGCGAATGGCTGCAGCCTTCACAAACCCATCTGCGGACATTGCCCGCACAATATAGTCACCCATGGTGTTTCTCCTCCTTGACCGCCATCACATAGACGCGCTGCTCCCGGGCCCAGGGGCGCAAAGCGGCGGTCGCCAAACATCTCAATGCCGGTAAAGCCCGCCTGGACCAGATAGGCCTCCAACTCCGGCAGGGTATAGGCAAATTCCCTGTGCTCCTCCTGGCTTCTGCGCCACAGACCGCCCTGGCGCTGAAACAGGTCCATGCCATAATAGCAGATCCGCTCTGCCTCCTCATAGCTCCCCCGCCAGACGCAGAACACGTCCTCATCCTCGTCCAGGAACACCTGTCCATCCATGGCCCGGAGCTTTTCCGGAGTGTTCACATCAAAAATAAACACGCCGCCGGGACAGAGTGACCGATACACCCGCCGGAAGGTCTCCCTGGCAGGCCGCGGGGTCGGTCAGATAATTGATGCTGTCCAGGCAGACAACACCCAATCCACCGGTTCCGGTAGGCAAAGCCGCTCCATGTTCTGGCATACAAAGAAAGGGCGGTTGTCCGGCAGCGCCACCGCCTTGTCGTAGGCCACGGTCAGCATCTCCTCGGACATATCCGCCCCGGTCACCCGGTACCCGGCCTGAGCCAACAGCACAGACATGCTCCCAGTGCCGCAGGCCAGATCCAGCACAGAACGGGGCGTAGCGCCCCGTTCTGTGAGAAAGCGTTTTGTACAAACGCCAGAATTTCCCCATAAGGAACATCGCCGGTCAGCCGGTCATAGGACACGGCCAGGGACCCATAAGCGCTCATTCCTCCCCATTCTCCATCCGCTCGATGACCAGGCGGTAGCCGTCGGTGCCATAGTTGAGGGAGCGGTTCACACGGCTGATGGTGGCACTGCTGGCGCCGGTCTGCTCCAGGATCTTGTTGTAAATCATTCCCTGATTCAGCAGCTGGGCAACTTCAAAGCGCTGCTCCATGGCGTTGAGCTCCGAACGGTACACAGGTCCATAAGGAAGTTGTAGCACTCCTCCGGGGTCTTCAGTTTCAAAATTGCCTGGTACAGGGGGCTGTTGGGATTTGCCTTTCTACTTCTGCTATTCATATGTCATAATCCTCCATAATTGTATTTTTTTAAGTGGGAACCTGTGCCTACCACGGCTCTATTTTAATGTACGACAGAGAAAAGTAAAGGGGGGAAACGTAAACTTTTTTTTTGCAAATTTTTGGATTTTCTGGGGTGATTCCACCAGGCATACACAACTGTACTCACCATATGGACAGCATGGATGGGCGCACCACAAAAAATAGCTGCGATGCGCCCATTTATGAGACTGTCTTACAGCAGAGAACGGCGCTTACCGGTTGAAAATTTTAAAGATCTCGTCAATGTCATCCACATCATCCGTCGCGACCGGGGTCGGCTTGGCGCGCTCGCTGGCGGAAGTGAAGGGGCCCGGACGGGAGACCGACTTGGCCGAAGGGGCGCTATTTTCCGCCTTCTTGGATTCAAAGCCGGTGGCAATGACCGTCACCCGCATTTCATCCCTCAAACTCGTCGGGTAGGTGGCGCCGAAGATGATGTTGGCCTCGGGGTTGGCCGCTTCCTGAACAATGCTGGCCGCAGTCTCCACATCGTCCAGGGTCAGCTCAGGGAGAACCGGTGACATTCACCAGGACGCCGGTGGCGCCGTTGATGGAGGTCTCCAGCAGGGGGCTGGCCACTGCCGTCATGGCGGCCTGCTCCGCCTTTTTCCCGGCCGGTGGCGACGCCGACGCCCATATGGGCCCGGCCGGCATCCTTCATGACGGCGGAAACGTCGGCAAAGTCCAGGTTGATGACCACCCGCTCGGAGTAACCCACCAATTCGGAGATGGAGGTCACAGCCTGCTTGAGCACATCGTCGGCAATGCCGAAGGCATTGGCGAAGGTGATCTTCTGATCGGTAACGTACTTCAGCCGGTCGTTGGGGATGATGATGAGGGAATCCACCTTGTCGGACAGGGCGGAAATGCCGTCTTCGGCCTGCGCCATACGGCGGGCGCCCTCGAACTTAAAGGGCTTGGTCACCACGCCAACGGTGAGGATGCCGGCCTGTGGGCCAGATCCGCCACAATGGGCGCCGCACCGGTGCCGGTGCCGCCGCCCATGCCGGCGGTGATGAAGACCATATCGGTACCCTCCAGGACCTTGGAAATCCCGGCACGGCTCTCCTCGGCAGATTTCTTGCCGATCTCCGGCTTTGGAGCCGGCGCCCATGCCGCCGGTGAGCTTCTCACCAATCTGGAGCTTGTTGGGACACTTGGACTTGTTGAGATCCTGCTTGTCCGTGTTGACGACGACAAATTCCACGCCGCCCACGCCGGACTCTATCATGCGGTTGACGACATTGTTGCCTGCGCCGCCTACGCCGATGACCTTAATATTTACAACCTTATCCGGATAAGACTCAATGGCAGAACTAGACATATTTTGCTCTCCTCCTATGTAATCTTTTGTATTCACGCCCCGGAGGGACAGAAACCGCGCACACTTACACCCTTTTTATTCTATCGTGGAATCCCCATTTGGTCAATAGAGTTTCTCATTTTTTCGCCAAGTTTTTCATTTGTTCATAACCTGGGCGGCTTACCAGGGGTAAAGATGGCCTTCCGGTCCTGCTCCAGCGTCAGGTCCAGAACGCCGCTCTGGTAATCTGCCAGGGGTGGCCACCGCCTGGGTCATATAGCGGATTTTATAGGTCAGCTCTGTGGCCCCGCCCAGAAGGATCTGATACTGCTTGCCATACCAGAGCTGAATGTCATAGAGGCTGGAGACATCCACCGTGGTGACATCGCCCATGTGCTCCGTCTCCTCCAGCGCCTTCAGAATCTCCAGAGCCGCCCTGCCCGCTCGGCGGCAGAGCCGCGCAGTTCGGTCTCCGGCGCTTCGGTTTCCTCTCCGGTGGGCGCCGTTCCGGAATGGCTTCCCTCGCCGGCTACTAGGGCTCCGCCTGGCGACGGGCTCTCGGCGTAGATGCCCAGCACCTGGGTATGCTTCGTCGCCTCGGCCTCCTCCACCGTCTCCAGGAGCTTGCCGCCGCAGTCCATCAGCCACCACTCACCCCCGGCAGAGCGGATGGCGTAGGTCACTTCCAACTCCACAATGTCAATATGGACCGTATTCGGAAGTTTTATACCAATCTGCACCTGATCTACATAAGGAAGCTCCGCCAAAATCCGGCCCGCGCCCTGGACTTGCCAAAGGTCAGCAGATTCTCCCCCAATTCGACACCGGACGCGGCCAGGATCCGTTCGGCGGTGTATTTCTCATTGCCGGTCACCGTTACATTCTGGACCTTGAAGAAAATGGTCAGTCCCAGCAGCAGCGCCACCACCACGGCCGCGGTGGTTAACAGCTTCCACAGCAGCTTTCGCCGGGGCAGGGCTTTGGGCGGTGTCCGCCGGGCATGTTCCCGGCGCTTGCGTGCCGCCTCCCGGTTTTTCTGTTCCGCCTGTCGGCGGCCTCCTGGCCCTTTCGTCGCCTCCTGGTCTACCGCCGGACGCCGGGCGCGCTGCTCTGGCTTCCGGGCCGGTTTGCGCCCCGTTCCGGTTTTCGCTCTGGCGGCCGGGGCTCCCTTTGGCCTCCCGGCGGGGCTCTGTCCGCCGCCCTGGGCGATCCGGCCCCTGGGGCCTGCGCCGGTCCGGCTCCGGCGGCCGGGATTCCTTCGGTCCTGTCGGGGTTGTCGACTTTGCCCGGTCTGGCGGCGCTGCGGCTCCGCCTCAGGGGGCCTCTCCTGCGCCGCCTTCCTGTTCGTCCCAATCCATAGTACAATCCTCCATAGCGCCCGTCCGCCGCCTCATGTTCCATCCGAATGTTTGCGCCCACGGCTGCCAGCCGCCGGGCAAAATCCTCATATCCTCGCAGGATGTGCCGAACCCCTCCTCGATCCGGCTGGTCCCCTGGGCGCCCAACGCCCCACCACCATGGCCGCCCCGCCCCGCAGGTCTGTGGCCTCCATGACCGCGCCATGGAGCTCCGGCACCCGGTGAGGGCCGCAATGGCTCCGGAGACCTGATCCGGCCGCCCAGGGCCCTGAGGGCAGGGACATGGCGATACCGGTCGGCAAATACCGTCTCTTCGAACACCGTAACGCCCTGGGACCGGAGCAGCGCCGCCATCACCGGCGCTTGGGCATCGGTGGGAAACCCGGGCTAGGGGCGCAGTGCGAATGGGCGACACGCTTTGCAGCTGCGCCGGGGCCTGAATGCGGATCTCCCCCGGCCCCTCTGCAATCCGGCACCCGCAGCCCGCAGAACCTCTGTCACCGGTACATAGTCCCCAGGCCGCGTCCGCTCCAGGCACAGGTCTCCTCCCGCCGAAGCGGTGGCAGCCAGGAAAGTGGCCGCCTCCATCCGGTCCGGCAGGACGGTGTACACTGCCGCATCCGGGAAGCCGCCTTCGATTTGCAGCATGGAAGTCCCTGCTCCGTAAATGCGCGCGCGCCTGCGGTGAGGAATCCAATGAGGTCCCCAATCTCCGGCTCCCGGGCCGCATGGTAGATGGTGGTGGTCCCCTCCGCCCCCCAAAGCGGCCAAAATCAGGTTCTCCGTGGCTCCCACGCTGGGAAACGGCAAAGTCACCGCCCCACCCCGGAGCTTTCCCCGGCACACCAGCCGGTCCCGGTCCCATGTGAACTCCGCCCCCAGGGCCTCCAGACCGGCCAGGTGCAAATCAATGGGCCTGGCGCCCAGGCAGCAGCCCCCCGGCTCGTACAAGGTGCACTGGCCTGTACGGGCCAGCAGCGGCCCCAGAAACAGAATGGAAGAGCGCATCCGCTCCATGAGCGCCCGGGGGATTTCATCCCGGCACAGGCCCTGGGCGTCCACCCAGATGCTGTGCCCCGTGCGATCCACCCGGCAACCCAAATGCTCCAGAATTTCCGCCGCAGCCGCCACGTCGGACAGCCGGGGGCAGTTATGTAGCAAACAGCCGCCCCGGAACAAAATGGCAGCCGCCAGCAGGGGCAAAGACGCTGTTCTTGGCTCCGGAGACAGAAATCTTTCCCTCCAGTGGCCGGCCACCCTCCACAATAATCGATTCCATTTGCCCGCTCCTTCCGCCCAAGAATTGGTTTTGCCCATCCTATGCAGAAGGTTCGGCCCGGGTGTCAGTTTTGCTTTGCAAGCTCCAAAATCGCGCCATAAATGCGCTCGGCAGAGTCCACCACCGCCAGATTCAGCAGCGCCCGGCGCATGGCCCGGCACCTGGCAGGGTCCTCCAGCAGAACCTTGGCCTCCCGGAAGAGGGTCTGGCCCGTACAGTCCGCCTCGTGAATGACCTGCGCCGCCCCCCGGTCTGCCAAGACCCGGGCGTTTTTTCCTGGTGGTTGTCGGTCACATTGGGAGACGGTACAATGATACAGGGGCGTGCCGGAAGCGGCAATTTCGTTGAGGTGGAGGCGCCAGCCCGGCCGATGACCAGGTCCGCCGCAGCCATCCAGGTGGGCATATCGTAGAGATACTCCACCATCTCCAGGCCGCTGCAGCCGGGTAGATCCACCCCCCCCTCCTTGACATAATCCGGCATCCATCGCCAGCCGTAGGAGCCGGTGGCATGGATATGCTGGTAGGGGCATCCCGCCTCCTGCTCCAGGCGGAAAAACTCCGCAATCACCTTGTTCATCTCCCGCGCGCCCAGGCTCCCCCAGGCTGAGACAATGACGGGACGCTCATCCAGGCCCAGCGCCTGCCGGGCGTCCTCCTTCTTGGTATAGAGAAACTCCTGCCGCACCGGCATTCCCACCACCTGCACCCGCTCGGGGCGCTTGTACTGGGACTGACTCTCGGCAAAGGAGACCAAAATCCGGTCCATCTGGTCCGCCACCATTCGGGTGGTGAGGCCAGGTACGGCGTTGCTCTCGTGGATGCAGGTGGGAACCCCCATACGGGCCCCCTCTTTCAGCAGGGGAAAGCTGGCGTAGCCGCCGGTCCCCACAATGACATCGGGCTGAAAGGTGCGAATCAGCCGCCTCGCCTTCCCCAGAGAGCGGGCCGTGTGATACGCGCCAGTGAGATTATGCCAAATGTCGCTTGGGTGTGAACCCCCGGCGGAAGCTCCTGGGGTCCAGGGTCTCCAGCTGGAACCCTGCCTTGGGCACCAGGGAGCACTCCATTCCCCCGGCGCCGCCTACAAAGAGGATCTGGCTGTCCGGCTTCCGCTCCCGGAGTAGGCTGGCAACGGCAATGGCCGGGTTGATATGGCCGCCTGTACCGCCGCAGGTAAACATCACATTCAAATGGCTCCCCTAACCTCTGGTGCTGGAGCTCCAGCGGGAAATGCTGAGCATGATTCCCATCTCGCCCAGGTTCATCATCAGATTGGTGCCGCCATAGGAGAAAAACGGCAGACCCACGCCGGTAGACGGCAAGAGATTGCTCACAACGCCCATGTTGAGCACCACCTGCACCGCCAAAAGCGTGGTGATCCCCACTGCCAACATGGTGGAAAACCGGTCTGTGCATGCAGGGCAATCCAATAGCCCCGGATGATCAGAAGGGCAAAGAGAATGATGATGCCCACCGCGCCGATGAGGCCCAGCTCCTCGCAGACAATGGCAAAAATATAATCGTTGTGTTCCTCAGGAAGATAGAGATGCTTTTGCCGACCCATCCCAAAGCCCAAGCCAAACAGGCCGCCGGAGCCAATGGCATACTGGGACTGCAGCACCTGGTAGCCCTTGTCCCGGGCGTCCGCCTCGGGATTCAGCCAGGCGGTAATCCGATCTCCGGCATAGCCCATGACGGAGACGTAGAGCACCAGAAACACCGCCGCCAGAGCCACCGCCAGAAGAAGCCACCGCTTCTGGGTACCGCCTACATACATCATGACCATGGACACAAGGCCAATGATCATAATGGCGGACAGGTGCTTTTCCAGAGCCACCAAAGCCAAAACCAGGAGCATCACGCCGCCCATGCGGAGTACGCCGTAGCGCCAGTCCGCCATCTTCTCCCTTGTACTGGGCCACCATGGCCGCCATCATACAGATGAGGGCAAACTTGGCCACCTCAGAGGGCTGAAACTGCTGACCGGCCAGATTGATCCACCGCTTGGCGCCACCGGCGGAGACGCCCACAAAGAGCACCGCCACCAGCAGCAAAATGCTCACGGCATAGATGACCTTCGCCAGCTTTTTTGCCAGATGTGACAGCTGAACCGGCTGGCGCCGAACATGGCGGCCAGGCCCACGGCGGCAAAGCTGGCCTGCCGGATGAAATAGTGCAGGGAATTGCCTGTCTCATAATTGGCCCGGACATAGCTGGCAGAGAACATCATCAAAAAGTCCAATGGCCACCAGCAGAACACCAGCCCCAGAAACGGCACATCCATCATCCCCCCGGTCATCCATTTTGGGATGCCGCCGGGACGTCCGGAGCAGACTCTTCAGAAGACATGGACGTTCCTCCTTTTTTGGAACTGAGGTCTCAGTACCGCCCCTGCAGGCCGAACCAGGCCGCCACGCACATGAGGCAGGTCACTGTGACAAACACGACAAAAGATCTTCTCCTCGCTCCAGCCGCACATCTCAAAGTGATGGTGAATGGGCGCCATTTTGAACCCGCTTGCCGTGGGTCAGCTTGAAAATAAGCCACCTGAATGATATCGGACAGGGTCTCCACAATGTAGACAAACCCCACCAGGATGAGCACCAGGGGCACATCCAATGCAAAGCCAGGCCGCACACCGCGCCGCCCAGGAACAGGGAGCCGGTGTCGCCCATAAACGCCTTGGCCGGATGGAAATTGTAGGTGAGGAAGGCTCCCAGGCCGCCCAACAGAGCCGCCGGGAACAGGGCCAGGTTCATTCTCCCCGCCGCAATGGCAACAACGGTGAAAAATGCCATCACCGGAATGGTGACGCCGGTGGCCAGGCCGTCGATGCCGTCGGTGAGATTCACCGCATTGACGCACCCACCATGACAAACATGGCAAACACCATGTACACCATGGGGTGGACGTAAATGGTCTTCCCCACAAAGGGGAGATACAGGTCACAGGTGAGGAGCCCCACCCGGAACAGGATATACAGAAACAGGGCGGAAACTGCCAGCTGGAGCATGGCCTTCTGAATGGCGGTGAGGCCCAGGTTCCGGTGATAGCGGACCTTGAAGAAATCGTCCAGGAAGCCAATGAGGCCGAAGCAGAGAGACAGCACCAGCACATACAGCGCGGAAAAGTCCCCCTTTTTCATATACCCGATGCCAAACACCAGGCACAGAAAGCTCGCCCCGATGAAGGTGAGGCCACCCATGGTGGGAGTCCCCGCTTTGGTGGCATGCCAGTTGGGGCCCACCTCCCGGATCTCCTGCCCGGCTTTCAGCCGGCGCAGCATGGGAATCAAAATCCAGCCCAGAGTGAGGCTCAGGGCAAAGGCGCAGAGGATCGTCAAAATGATGTAGATCAAGCTCTTACTCAGCATATACGGCCTCCGTTTTATTTCTCCCCCAGGAACAGGTTCAGAACCTGCTCCATTTTCATACCACGGCTTCCCTTAAAGAGGAGGATATCGCCGGGCTTCGCCCTGGCGCGCAGGGCGTCGATCAGATCCTGGGCATTGTCAAAGGCCATGGCGTCCAGGGGGCGCATGCCGCCGGTGATGGCGCCATTTACCACCCGCCCGGCGTTCTTGCCCAGGGCCAGGAGCAGGTCACATTTCCCGGCAGCAATTCGGCCCACCCGGTAATGCTCCGCCTGGGTGCAGACGCCCAGCTCCAGCATGTCGCCCAGGACGGCAATCCGACGGCCTGCTCTCTTGCCCAGCACCGCCAGAGAGGCCGCCATGGACTCGGGACCGGCGTTGTAGCAGTCCTGAATGATGGTATAGCCCCCGGCCTCATAGATCTCCTGCCGACCCTCCATGCTCTGGAAGGCGCCCAGACTTTGCTGTATCTGGGCAGTCGGCACCTCCAGCAGTTGGGCCACCGCCACAGCCGCCAGGGCGTCATAGACAAAATGCCGCCCCTCCACGGGAAGGCCAACCTGGAAGGTCGTTTCCCCGGCTGCCACGGTCAGCTCTGTGCGGCCCTCCCACCCTGCATTTGGGGGCACCGCACCGTACAGGCCGGGTTCTCCAGCCCAAAGTACAGGGGCGCTGTGCGGCCAGTGCCCTGCAGGTTCCACAGCAGGGGCTCATCGCCATTGTACACCAGCTTCCCGCCGGGCCGCAGGCCCTGGAGAATCTCCAGTTTGGCGTGGAGGATCCCTCCCGGGAGCCCAGGTGCTCAATGTGCATGGTGCCGATGTTGGTGATCACGGCGATGTCCGGGGCCGCGATGGAGGTGAGGTATGCCATTTCCCCACAGTGATTCATCCCCATCTCCAGGACGGCGACCTCCGTGTCCTCGGGCAGCGCCAGAATGGCCATGGGCATGCCAATGTCATTGTTGTGGTTGACCGGGGTCTTACCGGTGCGGTATTTCCGGGAGAGGATGCCTGCAATCATCTCTTTGGTGGTACTCTTGCCCACGGAGCCGGTGACCCCTACCACCTTCAGGTTGAGGCGTATCCGCTCCTGGCGGGCAATGTCTCCCAGGGCCTTCCTGGGATCTCTCACCACAATGGCGGGAAAGTCTCCGTCGCAGCGGCTCACAGCACGGCGGCCGCTCCGGCAGCCAGGGCCCCGGGGATAAATTCATGGCCATCCCGCGCCCCCTCCAGGGCTACAAACAGCTGGCCGGGCTCCAGGCTCCGGGAGTCGTTCCTCGCCCCAAAAAGCTGACCTGGGCATATAGGGGGAGCCACTGTACCGCCGCACCAACGGGCGGCCTGCTCCAGTGTCATTCTGCTCATAGTGCCTCAAACCTCGTTTCTTCTGTAATGGACGGCCAGCCACGCGGCGACCTCCTCCCGCTCATCCAAATGGCGCTTGACGCCATGGATTTCCCTGATAGGTTTCGTGTCCCTTTCCCGCCAGGACGATCACATCTCCCGGCTTTCCGTGGTCCAGGGCATAGCGGATGGCCGCCCGGCGATCCTCCACCGCCACCCAGGGGTCCTGCTCCCGGTCGCGCCGGCCAGCACCTCCAGCAAAATGGCCATGGGCGGTTCGGTCGGGGATTGTCGGAGGTAAAGACCACCAGATCCGCCAGCTCCACGCCGATGCGGCCCATGATCGGCCGCTTCTGCCGGTCCCGGTCTCCGCCGCAGCCAAAAACGGCCACCACCCGGCCCTTGGCAAAGCCCCGGGCGGAGCGGAGAATGTTCTCCAACCCATCCGGCGTGTGGGCGTAGTCCACCAGGACCGTGAACTCGGTCCCCGGGGTGGGAACCACCTCAATCCGCCCTTTGACGCCCTGTACCCCCGGCCAGAGCCTGCGCAGACGGCTCCAGAGGCAGACCCAGCGCCTGGGCAAGGCCCAGGACCGTCAATGCATTATACGCGGTAAAGAGACCGGGAATGCCCACCCGAACCGGCAGAATCTGATTTCCCGTCCGGAGGTCAAAGGTCACATGGTCAGCGCCCAGGCGTACATGCTGCGCCACCAGGTCTCCGCTCCGCTCTGAAATGAAAATGGGGCGACAGCTGGCCCCCTCCAGCATTCTGGCGCAATAGGGGTCATCGCCATTGAATACCCCCACATCGCACCGGGCAAAGAGCATGGCCTTGGCGGCGGCATAGCCTCCATGGTTCCATGAAAATCCAGGTGGTCTTCCGTGAGGTTGGTGAAGGCGGCAGCCTGGAAATGGATGCCCCCCACCCGGTCAGGGCCAGCGCGTGGGAGGAGACCTCCATCACCACATACTGGCATCCCGCCTCAGCCATCCGGGCCAACAGCCCTTGCAGCGCAAAGCTCTCCGGGGTGGTCCGCTCTGTGGGGATCACTTCCTGGCCAATCATGTTTTGGATGGTGCCGATGAAGGCCCACTTTGGCCCCGGTCACCTGCTCCAGCACTGTCTTCAGCAGGAGGGTCACCGAGGTTTTGCCATTGGTTCCGGTGACCCCCACCATGGTCATGCCCTGGGCCGGGTGGCCGTACCAATTGGCGCCCATGCTTGCCAGGGCCCCGCGGCAGAGGCCACCTGCACATACGGCACCGGCTCTGGGGAACCTGTTCCGTCACCACCAAGCAAGCGCCCCGGTCCATGGCTTTGGAAATATAGCGGTTGCCGTCGGTTGCAAAGCCGGAAATCGCCACAAAGGCATTCCCCCGGCTGCACCTGGCGGGAATCATAGGCCACCCCGGTGATCTCCCCAGGCGGCCGGGGCGGTGGAGGCAAGCACCTCCACCCCTGCAACAATTCAGACAGCTTCAAGGTTGCCGTCTCCTTTTCATTTAGTCTTGGGCCGTATGGTCCACAAAGTCCACCGGATGGTGGAGCCCCGCACCACCGAGGTCCCGGCCTCCACATCCTGGCCGGTGGCTGTGACATAACCGCTGTCCTCCGTGGCGCCCTTCACCAAAATGTAGAGTCCTGCGTTGGCCGCGGCCTGGTTGGCCTGGCCAATGGTCATGCCGGTAAAGTCCGGCACGGTCACCATGTCGGAGGGGACTTCCTCTCCCATATACAAGATGACCTCCGAATTGCCCGGCAGCTTTGCTCCTGCCTGGGGAATCTGGCCGGTGACGGCAGCTGCCACTGCCGATGAGCTCATAGGTCAGGCTCTCCTCCTGGAGGGCTTCCTTCGCCTCCTGCTCCGTCATACCGGCAAGGGCGGGCATCTCCACCTCTACAGCGCTCATGTCCACGCCGGTATAATCCCGGGCCACATTCAGGTAGGGCAGAATATCCTCCAGAACTCCCCCGGACCGTGGGGGCGGCCATGACGCCGCCGGAGATGTAATAGCCCGTCTCTGTGGAGGGGGTGTCCAGCGCCACCAAAACAATGTACTGGGGATCGTCCATGGGGGCAATGCCCACAAAGGACACGATCTTGTCATCGACTCCATTGCCTTCCTCGTCATACACGTCAATCTTTTCCGATGTACCGGTCTTACCGCCGATGGAATACCCGGCAATTTTGGCGTTTCCTGCGGTGCCCTGCTCCACCACCGAGAGGATCATATCCCGCATGATGGCGCTGGTTGACTCGCTGATGACCTGTCGGATCACGGTGGGCTCCGTCTTCTCCACCACATTGCCGTTGTCGTCCAGGATCTCGCGCTGACCACATAGGGCTGCATCAGATATCCGCCGTTCACCACAGCGGAAATGGCCCGGACCAACTGCACCGGCGTGACCTTAAAGGTCTGGCCAAAGGAACCGGCAATCAGGGCGGCGCCATAGCCATTGGCCGTAGGATCGGTGATGGTAGACTTAGGGGAAGAACACACCGCTGGACTCGCCGGACATGCCCAGTCCGGTGGGCTCCAGCAGGCCAAACGCCTTGACATACTCGTAAAACTTCTCGCCTCCCAGCCGCAGGCCGATGTGGGCGAAGGCCAGATTGCAGGAATTTTGCAGCGCCTCAAGGTGGTCTCCGCCCCGTGGCCGGAGTGCCGCCAGCAGTGCAGGGGGGTGTTGCCACGCTCCACGAACATCTCGGAACCGCCGCAGTAGAAGCTGTCGTTTACCGTGGTGGTCCCCTCTTCAATGGCGGCGGCCATGGTGATGGTCTTAAAGGTGGATCCGGGCTCATAGCCGTCGGAGACCCCCGGTTGCGCCACTGGGCAAGCCGTGCCGCCACCAGCGCCTCCTGATAGGCATTGACCGCCTTGTCATAGGCTTCGCTACCCTGCTGCAGGGTGGAGTAGGCGCCCTTCAGCCGGTCCAGCTCCTGCTGTACCGCCGGGTCGCCGATCTCCAGGTAGTTGTTGGGGTCATAGCCGCCCAGGGTGGCCATGGCCAGCACTTCTCCGGTTTTCACGTTCATGATGAGGCCAAAGGCGCCGTTTTTGCACGTCATATTTTTCAATGGCGGCCTGCATGTTTTTCTCCAGATAGTATTGCAGGGTGGTGTCCAACGTCAGCACCACGCTGTTGCCATTGGAAGCCTCGTAGTATTTTTCAAAGGAATAGGGCATCTCCGTCTCATAGTTGCCCTTGGTGGTGATGACCTTTCCGGCGGTTCCTTCCAGGGTGTTGTTGTAGTAGGCCTCAATGCCCTCCGCACCCACGTTGCTGGAGTTGGTAAAGCCGATGACTTGGGCCGCCAGGCTGGAATAGGGATAGGTCCGCTTGGAATCCGGCTCCATGTGGATGCCAATGATGTCGTTTTCCACAATGAAGTCCCGGATTTTGGAGGTCACTTCGTCTGGCTGCTTGGTGGCCAGCATTTTGTAGCGCATGGTGATATCCGCCGCCTGCCCCGGATCCAGGTCGGGTCCAGGCTCAGAATCTCCCCCAGGGTGTTGGCCACCAGGTCCAAATCCACTTTGTTGTCGTGAAGCTCCTTGGGATCCAAAATACGTTTTCCACGCTGGTGGATACCGCCATGACATTCATGTTCCGGTCATAAATATTGCCCCGGGAGGCGGTGACGGTGGTGGTACGGGTCTGATTGTTCAGCGCTTTTTCAGAATATTCGTCGTGGCGGAAGACCATCAGATTGGTGAGCATTCCCACCACAGGCAAAAATGCGACAATGCCGCACAGGATTAAAATCACTCCGGTGCGGCTCAGCATGCCACGGTCGGCCCGGATGCGCTCCTGCCGCCCCTGTTTTTTTCTTTTCCTGCTCTGCATTGGATTTGGATTTCATAACGCCACCTGGTACTTTCTGGATTTAGGCCTGTGACACGGATGGGCAGCGAGACATGCCTCACTGCCCACCGCGTACAAACCTATGTGAAACTGTATGTCCGGCTCAGTGTAAATATTCCAGCAGCCCCTGGAACGTCTCCACAATGGCCTCCCAAGCCGCCCGGAGGGGTTGGAAGGCGCCTGCGGTGCAATCACCGCAGTATCCTCTGCGGAATTCGCAAGGTCACAGACTGCTTGAAGTGGGCTGCTTTGCATGCCCAGTTCCTTGGCTCTGGCTTCAATTTTCTCCAGGTTGATGCTTTGCTGTCATACTCATTTTGCAGCTTTCGGTTTTCCTCCTGCAGCTCGGCCACGGTGTCCCGCATTTCTCCCACCTGGCTGGCGGACTCATAGACTTGGGCATAGCCGAAGAGCACCAGCACCAGCATCATGAGGGAGGCCGCAATGCCCAGGAGGGGCGAAGGGCGACACCGTCATTTTCTGCCGGGCCACCGGCTGCTTGCGCCGGGGGCGGGGCTTGGGCGCGGCCTTCGGCTCTGGGGCCTGCCGGACCGTGGATTCCTCGCCCACATAAAAAGAGGGATCGTAGGCGGCAGAGCCTTGGGTGCGGTATTCAATTTCCCGTCTGTCCTGCGCCATATTGCGGCCCTCTCTTTCCATCAAATTCAAAGCTTTTCACAAACCCGAAGCTTGGCGCTGCGGGCTCTGGGATTTTCCTCCAGCTCCTCCTGCCCGGCAACCACAGGCTTGCGGGTGAGGAGCTTCACCTGGGGGTTCTCCCACACACGCAAACGGGGAACTCCGGCGGGCAGGTGCGGCCTTTGGCCGCCTCCTGCATGGCGTTTTTCACAATCCGGTCCTCCAGAGAGTGAAAGGTGATGACCGCCAGGCGGCCTCCCGGAGCCAAGCGGGAGATTGCGTCCCCCATGACCCGCTCCACTGCCGTGAGCTCATCGTTCACCGCAATGCGGATGGCCTGAAAACTGCGCTTGGCCGGATCTTTGCTTCTCCCGCAGGGCCTGGGGGCATGGCTGAGCGGATGACGTCCACCAGCTCCAAGGTGGTGGCGATGGGCGCTACGGCACGGCGGCGGTCGATGGCTGCGGCAATCTGGGGGGCATAGCGCTCCTCCCCCATAGGAGTAGAGAATCCGGCGCAGCTCCTCCCGGGGCCAGGCGTTCACCACTTCATAGGCGGTCAGCCCGGCGCTGCGATCCATGCGCATGTCCAATGGGGCATCTTCCATGTAGGAAAAGCCCCGCTGACCGTCATCCAACTGGGGGAGGACACGCCCAGATCCAGCAAGATGCCGTCTACGGCTGAAATATTCAGCTCTTGCAAAATGCGATCTAAATCCTGAAAATTGGCGTGCACCAAAGTCACGCGGTCTATGTATGGCGCCAGCCGCTCCCGGCGGCGCGAAGTGCAATCTCATCCCGGTCCACTCCAATGAGACGCCCCGTGGTGAGACATTGGGCAATTCGGCTGGAATGGCCTGCGCCTCCCAAGGTGCCGTCAGATAGATCCCATCCGGGCCGAATACGAAGGGCCTCCAGGCACTGGGCCAGGAGCACGGATTTGTGTTGAAATTCCATTACAATCCAATGGCCTCCAGAGACGCGAGCAGATTTTCCGGGGTCAGCATGGCCTGCTCAAATTCGGCATAGGTGTCGGCATCCCAGATCTCCGCCTGGCCTGCCCGGCCCACAATCACAACCTCCCGGTCAATGCCGGCGTATTGGTAGAGGTTGGAGGAGACGAGAAAGCGGAACTGCTTGTCCGGGCTGCACCCCACCGCATTGGAAAACAGGAAGCTGGTGGTGCCGGACTTCTGAGACAGGGGCAGCGCGTCATACCGGGCGCAGAGACTTTCCCACCCGGCTTGGGTATATACTGTGAGGCAGCGGCGGCCGCCATTGGTGCCGATGGTGACAAAAACGTCTCCCCCAGCTCACCACGCAGCTTGGCGGGAACAAACAATCTGCCTTTCTCGTCCACCTTTGCTGTGTACTTGCCGATCATTGTTCTCACCTCGCTCCATTTTACTCCACATTTTTACCCCAACGCTCCACGTATTTGTAGTATAACCCCGGGCCAGGAAAAAAATCAATCTCTTTTTCCAATAACCTGATAGAAAATTTTGTGGTTTTTCCGGTCATTTCCTACAAACTCCCGAACTTTTAAACGTATGTTCGTGGCATTTTGTCATTTTTCAACCACCTGGAAATTCCTTCCGTCATGCTGCCATTGCGCCACTCCACCACAGCTCCACAGGGGACAATTTCGGCTTCTGTTACCGGCCGACCGAGATCCGCGCAGGGTGCGTCCAGGAGGCCGCACCCTACGTTTGTCTTCCCATCCCATCTGGCAGGCGAAGGATCCGCACCGTGCAGATTCCTCGCCTGCGGCTCAGGAAGAGATCCGATTGGGACCCCCCCATGGTCCATGCCCGTTTACCGGCGCTCCTGGGAAAATTCTGGTTGATTTTTTTAGTGAAATCCCACTGAATTTTCACGATTCATTTCCCGGTGGGTTCAGCAGCAGGTATTGGGACAGGGGATTTTCAATTTGGTTCTGCAAATTATGCCGAATCTGGCGGGCGCCGGAGCTGCCGCACAGGCCGGCCAGCATCCCGGCCAGTTCCGGTGCAAACTGCAGGTGCAGCCCGTTTTTCTCCGCCCTGGCCTGCAACTGGGCCAGCTGGCCGCTGGCAATCTGCTCCAGAGACGCCCGGTTCAACGCATGGAAGACCACCACCTTGTCAATGCGGCCCAGGAACTCCGGGGTAAAGTGATCCCGCAAGCAGTCCTGGACCCGGTCGTCCCGGGAGCCGGGCAGGAAGCCCAGGCCCTCCCCCTCCCGTTTGCCACCGCCCAGGTTGGAGGTCATCACCACCAGAGTGTTTTTAAAGCTCACCTGCCGTCCCAGGCTGTCGGTGAGAATGCCATCCTCCATCACCTGCAGGAGGATGCCCGTCACATCCGGGTGGGCCTTCTCCAGTTCGTCCAGCAGAATCAGGCTGTAGGGCCGCCGCCGGACCTTTTCGGTCAGAACGCCTCCCTCTTCATGGCCGACATAGCCGGGAGGCGCGCCGATGAGGCGGGCAACGGATTGCTTTCCATATATTCCGTCATATCCAGCCGGATCATGGCCTCCTGGCTGCCGTAAAGCTCCTGAGCCAGGGCGCGGCAAAGCTCCGTCTTTCCCACGCCGGTGGGCCCGGTGAAGACATGCAGGCAATGGGCCGGTTGTGATCCGCCAGGCCGCTACGGCCCCGGCGGGACTGCGGCGGCGGCGGCTTCCACGGCTTCGCTCTGGCCAATGACCCGGCAGGCCAGGGCGTCGGCCAGTCCCAGGAGCTTCTGCCGCTCCTCCATGGCCAGATTTCCCACGGGAATTCCGGTCCGGGCAGACGGCCCCGGCAATGTCCGCCGCCGTCACCGTGCGTCCTCGCTTCTCGCCGCCCCGGCTGAGCATCCAGTGCATCCGATCCCGCAGCCTGCGGCCTTTCAAAATCGGCTGTCCTGGACAGCGTCGCTGAGCTCCAGCTCCAAAGACTCCCTTCTCCTGCTCGTAAGTGCCTTTGGCCGCCCGCATTTCCTCCAGATGGGCCCTGGCGGCCCCTCATCCAGCAGGTCAATGGCCTTGTCCGGCAGGAACAGCTCCGGCAGATACCGGCGGGACATCTCTACCGCCGCTTCCAGGGCGTCGTCGGTGATTTTCATATGGTGATGCCGCCCAGGCCGCCTCGGATCCCCCGCAAAATGGCCAGGGCCTCCTCTTGGCTGGGCTCTTCCACCAGAACCGGCCGGAATCGCCGTTCCAGGGCCGGATCCTTTTCAATATATTTCCGGTACTCCGCCAGGGTGGTCGCCCCCAGCATTTGCAGCTCTCCCCGGCCCAAGGCCGGTTTTAAAATGTTGGCCGTCAATGGCGCCTTCGGCCGCTCCGGCTCCCACGATGGTGTGCATCTCATCCACAAACAGGATGATGTTGCCCGCCCGGCGAATCTCCTGGAGCAGGTCCCGCACCCGTTCCTCAAACTCTCCCCGGTACTTGGTCCCCGCCACCAGGCTGGCCATGTTGAGGCTCAGGAGTCGCTTGTCCCGGAGCTGTACCGGCACCCGGCCCGCCACCATCCGCTGGGCCAGGGCCTCCGCGATGGCCGTCTTGCCCACGCCGGGCTCGCCGATGAGGGCGGGATTGTTTTTGTTTTCCGGCTCAAAATGCCGATGACGGCCTCCAGCTCCCGTTCTCTGCCAATGATGGGTTCCATGGATGATGCCTTTTCCAGCAGGTCCTCGCTGAATTGTTCCAGAAGTTTCGTGGTCTCCACCTTCCCTTTCCGCTTTTCCTCCCGATGCCGGTTCACCCGGTCAATGGTTTGGGTAAACACCCCATCCACGCAGACGCCGGACAGCTCCATCAGCTGTCGCCCGAGGCCTCCTGCTGCCGGGCCAGAGCCAGCAAAGACATGCTCCGGCCGGATGCGGCGGCTACCCACATGGCGCGCCTCTCCCGCCGCCTGGCGCAGAATTTTCCGGGCTCAGGGGCGTCAGCCCCTGAGGCAGCCGCAAGCCCGAGCGCCCCCTGCCCCACAGGGCGGCGGTCATCAGCCGTAGATTTTCCGCCTGAAGGCCTGCGCTCCGCAAAATCCGGCCGGCCAGGGTGTCCGTCTGGGTCAGGAGGCCCAAAAGCAGGTGCTCACTGCCCACATAACTGTGACCCAGCGCCCTGGCCTCCGCCGCCGCGCAGACCAACAGCTGCCGGGTTTTTCGCTCATAGGTAACTGCTGCCAAATTTTTCACCTCACCCAGTGGATTCTATCCAGGGTGTTTCCGGAATATACTGGCCTGCGTTTCCATCTTTTTTCTTATGTTACGGAAATTTCATTTGCATTTCGTGAAAAACATGTTAGAATAGCCTTGCATCCACCTATGTACGCCTCCGGCTGTACATAAATTCACATTTTGGAGGAAACGAGTATGGCTTACAAGATCACTGACGCTTGCGTCAAGTGCGGCGCCTGCGCCGACGCTTGCCCCATGGGCATCATCACGGAAGGCGAGGACAAGTATGTCATCGACGCCGATCAGTGTGTCGACTGCGGCACCTGCGCCGACGCCTGCCCCAACGAGGCCATTGAAGAGGCCTAAGGTACTGTTCCTGCCGTGCCTGTGCCGCCTATCGGCACAGGCACATACTTCATCTTATGACAATGGATTTACTTTGGGGCGGCCTCACCTTTGCACCGGGGCGGGGTTCCCCTTGAGCACGGATTCCATGGTGCTGGCGGATTTTGTCCGCCTGCCCAGAGCCGCCCGTGTCGTCGACCTGGGATCTGGCGGAGGCCTTTTGGGGCTTTTTGCTCTGCGGCAAGGCTCCGGACTGCACCGTCACAGGCGTTGAGCTACAGGCAGAGGCCCATCAGGCTGCCCTGGACAACATTGCCAGGAACCGGCTGGACCGGCTCAGCAGCATCTTGGGGGATCTGCGGCAGGTGCGAACCCTGCTGCCAGGGGGCGTCTTTTCCAGCGTGGTCTCCAATCCCCCTATTTCTCCGGGGGCTCCCTCTGCCGGTGTGGCCGGTCCCCAGGCCCGGCAGGAGCGCACCTGCACCCTCTCCGATGTATATGAGGTCGCTGCCTGGCTCCTGCGCTTCGGCGGAGATTGTTTCCTGGTCCACCGGCCGGAACGGCTGGCCGATCTCATGGCTCTGGGCCGTCAATGGCGTCTGGAGCCCAAGCGGATGCAGCTGGTGCGTCACAAGCCCGACGCTCCGGCCAGTTTGGTTCTGCTCCAATGCCGCCGGGGGGCGAAGCCGGGGCTGTGCCTGCTGCCGGACCTCATCCTGTTCCATGCTGACGGCTCCCCCACATCCCGGTACCGGGAAATCTACCACATAGGAGACTGACTATGCCTGAATGCTGTATTTGGTTCCTACCCCCATTGGAAATCTGGGGGATATCTCCACCCGCTGTCGGGAAATTCTGGCTCAGGCGGATTTCATTGCCGCAGAAGATACCCGGGTTACCCTCAAGCTTTTGAACCATCTGGCGCTGAAAAAGCCTCTGGTGAGCTATTATGAGCACAACAAGGCCTCCCGCAGCGGGAGAATTTTGGAACGGATTCAGGCCGGAGAGGTCTGCGCCTTGGTCTCAGACGCCGGTTCTCCCGCCATCTCCGACCCGGGGAGGATCTGGTCCGGCAATGTGCCGAAGCGGGCATCCCCGTATCTGCCATTCCCGGCCCCTGCGCTGTGATTACCGCCCTCAGCATTTCCGGCCTGCCCACAGGGCGGTTCACCTTCGAGGGGTTTTTGTCCACAGCCAAAAAAAAAGTCGGAACCAGCATTTGGACGCCCCTGCGGGGCGAGACCCGCACCATGGTATTTTACGAAGCGCCCCACAAGCTCTTGGCCACCCTGGAGGACATGGCGGCCGTCTTTGACCGGACCGCCGGATTTCCCTGTGCCGGGAACTGACCAAGCTCCATGAGGAGGTGCTCCGCACCACCCTGGGGGAAGCCGCCGCGCTGTACCGCCAGACGCCCCCCAAAGGCGAGTTTGTGCTGGTCCTGGCGGGCGCAGCGCCGGAGAGCGCCCCCCGCCTGTACCCTGGAAGAAGCCGCCCGGAGGGCCCAGGCGCTGATGGAAGGGGGTCTGTCCCAGCAAAGACGCCGCCCGGCGGGCGGCGCAGGAAACCGGTCTTCCGAAAAACGCCATTTACGATGCCACCCTATCATAGCGAATGTCGCCCTGTTTTTTTGCCGGAAGCTTGACAGGGCACCCCGTATCCGTTACAATATTTTGGTCCGGCAAAGCCTGACATGCTTCCCTAAGCCCCCGTACCTCACCAGGATAGAGGGTCCGCCTCCTACGCGGGATGTAGTGAGTTCGAGTCTCGCCGGGGGGTGCCAGCTCAGAAATTCCCATGACCGCTCCGTTTCGCCTTACGGCGAAAACTGCGCTATCATGGGAATTTCTTCGGGACCGACTCGCTCCGCTGGACTCGGTCCCGGGGTTGGTTGCAAATTGGGTACGTCCTGCCTTCGCCGTATATGCGATGGCCAGTTTAGAAATACCCATGACCGCTCCGTTTCGCCTTGCGGCGAAAAACTGCGCTATCATGGGAATTTCTTCGCTTCCGGATCCGACTCGCTTCGCTGGACTCGGATCCGGCTTGGGTTGCGAATTTGATATGTTTTGCCTTTGCCGCAGATGCGATGACCAGTTTAGAAATTCCCAGGACCGCTCCGTTTCCGCCTTGCGGCGAAAAACTGCGCTATCATGGGAATTTCTTCGCCTGGGACCGACTCGCTCCGCTGGACTCGGCCCCGGGGTTGGTTGCTAACTTGGTGCTTTATGCTTTTGCCGTATATGCGATGGTCAGTTTAGAAATTCTCAGGACCGCTCCGTTTCGCCTTACGGCGAAAACTGCGCTATCATGGGAATTTCTTCGCTTCCGGGACCGACTCGCTCCGCTGGACTCGGCCCCGGGGTTGGTTGCTAACTTGGTGCTTTATGCTTTTGCCGTATATGCGATGGTCAGTTTAGAAATTCTCAGGACCTCTCCGTTTCGCCTTACGGCGAAAACTTCGCTATCATGGGAATTTCTTCGCTTCCGGGACCGACTCGCTCCGCTGGACTCGGCCCCGGGGTTGGTTGCGAACTTGGTGCTTTATGTTTTTGCCGTATATGCGATGGTCAGTTTAGCAATTCTCAGGACCGCTCCGTTTCCGCCTTGCGGCGAAAACTGCGCTATCATGGGAATTTCTTCGCTTCCGGGACCGACTCGCTCCGCTGGACTCGGTCCCGGGGTTGGCTGCGAACTTGGTGCTTTATGCTTTTGCCGTATATGCGATGGCCAGTTTAGAATTTCCCAGGACCGCTCCGTTTCCGCCTTGCGGCGAACTGCGCTATCATGGGAATTTCTTCGCTTCCGGGACCGACTCGCTCCGCTGGACTCGGTCCCGGGGTTAGCTGCGAACTTGGTGCCTTGTGCCTTCGCCGTATATGCGATGGCCAGTTTAGAAATTCCCAGGACCGCTCCATTTCCGCCTCGCGGCGAAAACTGCGCGGTCATGGGAATTTCTTCGCTTCCGGGACCGGCTCCGCTGGACTCGGGCCCGGGTTTAGCTGCGAACTTGGTGCCTTGTGCCTTCGCCGTATATGCGATGGCCAGTTTAGAAATTCCCAGGACCGCTCCATTTCCGCCTTACGGCGAAAACTGCGCGATCATGGGAATTTCTTCGCCTCCGGGACCGACTCGCTCCGCTGGACTCGGCCCCGGGGTTGGCTGCGAATTGGGCACGTCCTGCCTTTGCCATAGATGCGATGGCCAGTTTAGAAATTCCCATGGCCGCTCTGTTTCCGCTCTCTCTTTTTTCTTCTGCACGGATCTTTTTCCCCATAAATTTGCTCCCCCTATCCTTGACAGTTTCCTTTTTCACTGTCTCCTTTAGGGGGAGCATATCAATTTTGCAGCAGGCCCTGGGTATCTAAAAAATGGATGTTACGGTTCCAGAACGTTCTGGCAAAGCCTCATGATGATGGCGACAACCTGGCTGCGGGTGGCGGTGCCCTTGGGGTTCAGTCTGCCATCCATGCCGCAGATCAGGCCAGTCTCCACTGCCCAGGCCATGGCTTCCTGGGCATAGTCGCTCACCCGCTGGGAATCGGGGAAGCACTCCAGGCTCTCCTGAGAAGTTACGTCCTCCTCTTGGAAGGCCGCATAACGGGCCATCAGCACCACCAGCTGCCTCCCGCGTCAGGGGCGCATCTGGGGCAAAGTGGGTACCGTCAACACCCAGCACTAGGCCTTCGTTTGCCGCCCAGCGGACAGCCTGGGTATAATACCGTCCCTCAGCCACGTCAACGAAGGGATTCTGGCCCTCGGTCTGTGGTTCCCCTGCCATTCGATGCAGAATGGTCACCATCTGGCCCCGGGTCAGGGCCCCATGAGGCGCAAACCGGGTCTCGGACACACCGCACATATAGCCACGGGCAATGACAAAATCCGTCGCCTTATGGTACCAGGCATGGGGATTCAAATCCTCAAACTGCTGGCTGGGGCAGTTGGCGGGGATGGATTCGCCCTGCTCCAGGATCTCACCGCAGACGGTGCATACCAAGTCGCCGGTATAGCCGTCTTCGGTGCAGGTGGCTTCCACAGCCCCCTGGCGGGCTTCCCTTGTGACCCAGCGCGGGAACTTCATCCGCCACATAGGTGTCTCCGCAGGTGCAGATATAGGTGGTATAGCCCGCCTCTGTACAGGTCGGTGGGGTGACAACGGCAGTGTACACATGGGTATGGAAGACCGCCTGAATGTAGTGGTTGGCATGGACCTGCTCAAAGGTGTACTCCGTGACCTGACCCACAGACACGCCGTCTACCAACACATCCTCCAGGAAGTAGTTCTCATCCGCCGTAATGGTAAAGGTGGCATCCTCACCGGCCAAGACCTGGGTGGGACCTTCCACCTTGCCGCCGGTACTCCGGACAATGGCAATGGCGTAGTAAGTGGTCACATCATTTTCCACGTAGGTGGCGTGAACCTCGGTGTCGGCAGTGATGTTAGAGAAGTCCGTATCCCAGCAGAGGAAGGTGTAGTGCACCCGGGTGGGATTGGCCGGAGCCTGGGCGCCTCCCCGTGGAGGACCGTCGACTGCGCCAACACGGCGCCGTCCCAATCCAGGAAGGTCACGTGGTAGGCGTTGCGCGCATACTGGGCCGTGATGGTGGTATCTGCGGAAATGGAGTCAAAGTCCCCGCTCCAGCCGGTGAAGTGGTAGCCCTCGTGCTCAGCATATGCCGGGGCCTTGGCAGCCTCTCCATAGGTGACTTGCTGCTGATCCATGGTCTCGCCTGTGACGCCGTCTACAAAAGTCACGGTATAGGTGTTGATCCCATACTCTGCGGTGATGGTTAGGTCGTCTGTAATGAAGACCCCGTCGTCATCCCAGCGGACGAAGGTATGGCCTTCGTGCTCCGGCGCCGCAGGCAGGACGGCATCGGCACACTCCGCCACAGACTGCGTCTCAATGACGCCGCCGGTGAGGCCGTCCACAAACGACACATCATAGCGGGTACTGGATTCCACAACGGTATGCCGGTACAGCCGGATGGGAAGGTATGCCGGGTCAGTGACCTCAAACAGGTCAAAGCCAGCGTCAAAGCCCGAGGCAGAAACGCCATAGGACAGATACGCATAGGTTCCTGCTCCGCCGTCGTTGTGGGTCATATGGCCGGCGCCGTCCCAGCTCCACTGGATATCGGTGGAAGCTGCCGTACCAAGCCAGGCATACCCCTGGGAATAGATGGTGGAAAGATATTTTCCGGTCGCCACGTGCTGAATCTGGCCGGCGGTCTCCGTGGAGAATTTCCATTCGCAATTTGTAAGGCCATCTTTCACAATTGCCTTCTGCCCGTTGACGGTGGTGCCTTCCACTGCCGTGCCCTTCAGTGCCACCTCGCCACCCACATGGGGGGGTTGTTCATGGCATAGAGCTGGCCCCGGTACTCGGCAACTATGAGGTATGTTTCACCGGGCATGATGGTATCGGTCTCCACATAAGTCTTACCGGTGGGGATGTCACGTCTGTACTTTGCGGTGAAGGTGGTATCACCGCCGACCGTGAAGCCCTCTGGAATCTTGTTCCAGCACTTGAAGGTGTATCCCTGGTTTGCCAGTACCTCTGGCACCTGGTCTGCCTCGATCACATGGCCAACCGGGGAGCACCATCCGACCTCTGCCATTGAGGGCGCCAAACGTACCCGGGTCAAAGACCACCGTGGCATAGTTCGGGTCTCCGGTTTCCACAACCCGGATTGTGACACGGTCAGAAATGCCGTAGCTGTTGGTGGCCGTAACGGTCGCCGTACCGGGAGCCTTGGCCTGAATATCGGCATACTCTGTGGTGTGCTCGCCAATGCTCACCACATCCGCGTTGTCCGTGGTCCAGGTGAGGGGGCAATCCACCGGGGTGTTGGCGTCGAATCGGTAGAGCTGATGGATCCGCATGCTGTCGCCTTCCATCAGGTTGACCTGATCGGCATCCAGCTCTACCATCTCCTCTTTGGCGCTCATGGTAATGTACATGTAGCTGGCGTTTCCGGCATAGTCCATGGTCATGGACACCACATCCGTGGCATGGTCCGAAAGCCCAGGGTGATATTGGCCTCTCTGCCGGCGGGGTCGTATCCGCCATAGGTCAGCTTGTAATGGGTGTCCTGGCCATTGTCCAGGTATGCGTAGATGCTGGTGTAATCCACAAAGCGGTTTTCTTCAATCTTGTTCTGCACATAATAGCGGTTGCCGGGCGGTAGAGCCGGATGCTGCTGACCGGCGCCTGGGTGTCGCAGGTCACAGGGAACTCCCAGCTTTCGGTCTTCTCGTTGCCGGCAATGTCCGTCACCGCCTCCATGCGTACAATGACCTTCTGGTTGTTTTCCAGAGTGGTCCAGTCAAAGTCCAGCTCGTTGCCGCTGTACATACCCGCAGTCACAATGTCGTCGTAATTGGCGCTGTAGTACGCCTTGGGAATGTAGCCCATATCCTTCCGGTAGAGCCCCTCTCCCGTGGCGGCATCGGTGATCACATAGCGGTATTCCTTCACGCTGCGCAGGAGGCCAGTTGCCACCTCCAGATAGTCCCGCACCCCATCGCCGTTGGGGGAGATGGCATTGCGCTCATCCCAATACATCATCTTGGAACCAATCTGCACACCATAGGGCGTCTGACCATTGCCGGAACGGGTGTCGCCCAGGAACCAGGTCTCGTTCTTGTTCTCGTCATAGGTGTAGACGGTGTTGGCAAACAGAGTGGTATTGGCGGGATAATCCGCCGTGGGCCAGTCGTAGAAGAAGTTGCTCTCAATGGCAGGCGCGTCGGTCCAGTCGCCGTAGAATCCCATAAAGGGCGCGCTCAGATCTACGCCGTCTTCTTCCGCATTGGTCAACGTCACGAATCCCTCCACATAGATGCCGTTTTCAAAATACTTCTCCATGTATTGGACGTCGGCATTGGAAAGGGAAATGGTGATGTCCACATGGGTCTTGGCATTTGCTCCGACGGTGACGGTTTTGGGTGCATCCACCTGGGGATTCAGCTGATAGGCGAACTGTTCCATGAGATACTCATGGGTGTGGTCGGGATTGACCCGGCCGCCAGTCGCGCTCTCTGTCAGGGTACACACATCCAGAGTATATGCTTGTTCTACATCTGAAAGATTGACCACGTCAAAGCCCATGTGGTATACGCCTGTCCGTTCGGGGTCATCGTCCAGCTCAAACTTGGGCTTGGCATTGCCGTCCGCATCCAGATAGGCATTGGCCTCAATGGCGTTGCCCGCATTCACGAGACCGGCGCCCTGGGCCCGGGGGAGAAGGGGAGATCGCTGCTGGCGTCTGTGAGAATGTCTGCACTGCTCATCAGGATGGCGTCGGTCACCTCGGCAAGCTCCCGGCCTGTGAAGTCATAATGCTCCTTGAGATACTGGCGCACCAGAAGACCAATGCCGCATACGGCAGGAGAGGCCATGCTGGTACCACTGGAAATCGCAATGGCATTGTTTCGATAGGCCGAGATGATGCTGCCGCCAATGCCGGTAATCTCCGGCTTCAGGGTCAGCTCATTGGTGGTACCCCAGCTGGAGAAGGGGAAATCTGGTTCCCGTCGGGCCGGGTCACCCAATAGGCGTTCACATACACCGTATCGGGGACGATGGTCGTGGCCATGTTATTGCCATAGAAGTACGCCATGCCCACAACCGGAATGGTGTATTCGTCATGGGTGGTGTCCGGGACGGCACACTGGCTGCTGCCTGCTGTGGCGGGGTACAGAATCATACCCACTGCGCCATGGTCCGCGGCAATCTTCGACTGTTCGTTGATGCTGATTGCATCACTGAGCTTGGCCAGGATCAACTTCCCAGTCACATCCACGTCGTCATATTCCGATTCCAGACCGTTTTGGAGGATCACATATTGGTAATCCCGCCCGCCGAGGACATTGCCAAAGCGGTATGCAAAGGGAGACTTGTCAGAGAAAGCATATTTATAGTTATTGGCGCCAATGCGGAAGCTCAGGCTGTCCAGCGCGCTGCTGAAACCGGCCAAATAGCGGCTGTTGTCCGCGCTTGCCACCGTCATGGGTGCATCAAAGGTGGCAGGCATGTTGATCGTGCCGATGTCCGGATTCGCTGCAAGGCCCAGGTCATTGTTCCAGAGGCTCTTCAGGGTGCTGTTGGCGTCATTTCCCGCTGCCACGCAGACATTCAGGCCGGCGTCCAAAGCGCTGTTGAACACGGCAGTGATCTCGGGATAGGCAGTAACAGAGCCGCGGCTTGTGCCGAGGCTGAGGTTCGCGGCATCCACGCCGAGAAGAATGGCATCCTCCAGCGCGGCCGTGACTGCAGTCATGCTGGCCGTGCCCGCCGCAGAAAACACCTTCATGGCAAGGATCTGCGCATTGGGAGCCACACCAACTTGGGTAACGCCATAGGTGTGAATCAGGTTCGTCGTGGTGCAGCCGGCGAGAATGCCTGCCACGTGGGAGCCGTGGCCCATGGCATCGTCCGGATCTGCATCTACGTCGGCATAGTCGAAGCCAAAGGGGATCTTGCTGCTGGTAAAGAGCTGCTCAGCGGTCACACCGGGAAGCAGCTGCTGTGCATGGAGGGGCGTCTTCTCCATGATTGCAGCAATGGATTCTGCATCCAGGGCAGTGCTCTCAGGCTGCAGGGAGAACATAACGTGGTCCAGATCGACGCCGCTGTCAATGACGGCTACAGTCATTCCCTCACCGGCATACCCCTTCAGCCAGGCGGCGCCAGTGTTCATGTCCACATTGGCATTTTCCATGGCGGGCGCTACCGCGCCGTTTTCCACGTCCTGGGCCGTCATCTGCTCCTCCAGACTCAGCACTGCAAACTCCTCGGGAGGAGCCTGGAACACCGGCGCCACAAAGGCGTATTTGACGCCCTGGACCTTCTGGAGGTCCTGAAGATCGCCATACCGCATTTGGCCTGCGAAGCCATTGAGCAACAGGGTGTAGTCATGGGTCACATCAAAGGACCGGACCTCCCGCTGGATGGCGGCCAGCGTCTTGCTGTGGCTGGACAGCAGCTTTTTGGGAGGCGCGAAGTGCATTCGCGTCCAGACCGCCCAACTGGATCCCGGCAGTCTCGGCAACCGGGGCGTCATCCAGCACCACCATCACTTCCACCAGGTCATCGCTGGCGTAGGGATCCACCACACAGGTGTTTTCTTCCCCTTCCGTCTCATCCTCCCACTGTGCAAAGGAGGCATTGAGATTTTTCTACGGACTCGGCGGAGCTGTAGGTGCGGACGGTGTAGCTCACACCGCCCTCCCACCTCGATGGTTTCCACAGAGTCCGGCTCAAAGTCAAAGAGGTCCGCAAAGGAAATCCGCTCTTCTCCATCCTCTGTCTCAGTGTTCACCCAGACATCGGAATCGCTGGTAAAGGTAAATGCGTCATCGTTCTGGGAGGCGAAGGTCTCACCCTTGGGAACAAAGGTCCAGTCATCGCTTTCTCCGGAACGGACGGTGGCATTGCCCTCATAAGACTTGGCCTGGCCTGCCTCCGTGGGGCTTGGGGCAGCCAGTGCCGCCGATGGCATCGCCATCGTAAGCGGCAACGCAGCAGCGAGAATCGCCGCAACGAGCTTCTTGATTGGGCTCCTCAACATATTCTGTTCCTCCTCATTTGTTTTTTTGGGACTAGTCGCAATGCGCTCTGGTTCCATTATACAGCAATATGGCCTGTTGTCAATACAGATATACTCTGATTTCTAAATATAACCATATTGATTGCAGAGGGCGCTGGGGGAGGCACCGAAAAAATTCGATGATTGACAACCAAGGTTTTTCCGGTTACAATAGACATAATTTCAAGGCAGGAGATGCTGCATTCATGAATATATACAAAAACATTAACCCAGTTCTAGAAGTCGTGCATTACTTCAACCGGCGCATCAATGGGAGCAGCATTTCCGATACCATGCTCCAATTGGAACATACATACTCCGACCGGCAGGAGGAGATCCACCCCTCATCTCCCGGATCATCCAAATCGAGTTTCTGCTGAACAGCGAACTCATGGCCGACTTTGACCGACTGAGCTTTTTCTTCCGGCGGCTGGATGGGGCCGCTAATGATGACAGCATCGACTTTCTACCTGCTTCCCTCCTGCTGTTGGACACAGTGTATCACAATTTTCAGGGGATGGATGGGATCCGGTCCTGCCTGGCAGAAAAGTCACAAAACACGATCCGACGCGAAATCTGCACTGCGTTGTCCAGCGATGGCATTTCTCCTCCGGATGTGTCTGACTTGGACGCACTGATGGAATTTATCTACACCTTGCCCTTTCCGGATGAGGCAAAATGGCGGATCCTGGACCTGTGCAGACATTACTTTGACTATTTGGATGAACTTCTGGAGCTGCTGCAGCCTGCCGTTCAACTTGTGGAGAAAAATCGCCCTTTGTTCGACGACCTCATCCGCTGCTGCTCACAGGAGCAAGTATTCCAGGATGAAATTCCCGCCTATATTCGCTCTCTGATTGGATTTGATATCTCCGATTATGGCTGTGTGGAAATTTACCCCATGGTGCTCGGCTTCAATGCCGCCACCGTGGTCCCGCCCGATTCCCCCTCAGATCCCCTGCGGATCTACATTGGCGTCCTGATGCGCCTGATGGGCAGCAACATGGTCACCATTGACATCGCAGAGCTGGCCCGGTCTATGAAATCCCTGGGTGACCCCACCCGGCTTGAAATGCTCTGCTGTATCAAAAACCAGTCCACCTACGGGCAGGAGCTCTCCAATCGCTTTGGCGTCACTTCCACAACCGTTTATCACCACATGAATAAACTCCTGATGGTCCCTGGCCGAAAGCAAGCTGGAGGGAAACCGGGTATATTTCTCCATGAACCGCCAGGGGGTATCCGCATTGATTGAGCAGTTGAAACGCCTCTTGTTGGAGGAATCCTGAGGTACACCCATCCCACAACATCACACTCCCAAAACAAACCGGACCTGCTGCAACTCCCAGTCTGCAACAGGTCCGGTTCACCAAATTCAATCGTTCCGCACAATTCCGATACCATGGGTAGGAAATGGTCTTGACCATTCCGCTTGCAAACATTTTGTCCACAGGTCACCAACCACTCATCACAATTCCTTGATCCCACATCACAAAAACTTGCCCGTACCGGATTCGAACCGATGTTAACGGCGTGAGAGGCCGCTGTCTTAACCACTTGACCAACGGGCCATTGGTGCACCTTCACGGACTCGAACCGGGGACCCACTGATTAAGAGTCAGTTGCTCTACCAACTGAGCTAAAGCTGCAGGTCGTTTTCCTTCGATACACCCTGAAAACTGAACACTGTTGTCTTTATTCCTTCTCCTTATGAGCTTCGCAACCTCGAGCCTGCTTCTTTTTAGTATCAGTCAGCTGCAATGCATTGCTGCACTTACACCCCTGACCTATCAACGACATAGTCTACGTCGAACCTCAGTGGAGATCTCATCTTAGGGGGAGTTTCACGCTTAGATGCCTTCAGCGTTTATCTCGTCCATACGTAGCTACCCAGCTGTGCCCTTGGCAGAACAACTGGTGCACCAGAGGTGCGTCCATCCCGGTCCTCTCGTACTAAGGACAGCTCCTTTCAAATCTCCGACGCCCGCAACAGATAGGGACCGAACTGTCTCACGACGTTCTGAACCCAGCTCGCGTACCACTTTAATCGGCGAACAGCCGAACCCTTGGGACCGAATTCAGCCCCAGGATGTGACGAGCCGACATCGAGGTGCCAAACCTCCCCGTCGCTGTGGACGCTTGGGGAGATCAGCCTGTTATCCCCAGGGTAGCTTTTATCCGTTGAGCGATGGCATTTCCACGCACATACCACCGGATCACTAACTCCAACTTTCGTTACTGCTCGACCCGTCGGTCTCGCAGTCAGGCTGGCTTATACGTTTACACTCACTGCATGGTTTCCATCCATGCTGAGCCAACCTTTGAGCGCCTCCGCTACTCTTTAGGAGGCGACCGCCCCAGTCAAACTGCCCGCCTAACAGTGTCCCCCGACCCGATTCAGGGCCGCAGGTTAGAAACCCAGCAAATCAAGAGTGGTATCCCAAGGATGACTCCGCACGACCTGACGGCCATGTTTCCAAGTCTCCCACCTATCCTGTACATGATTTACCGAATCTCAGTATTAAGCTGCAGTAAAGCTCCATGGGGTCTTTCCGTCTAGTTGCGGGTAACCGGCATCTTCACCGGTACTACAATTTCGCCGGGCGGGCTGTTGAGACAGTGCCCAAATCATTACGCCTTTCGTGCGGGTCAGAACTTACCTGACAAGGAATTTCGCTACCTTAGGACCGTTATAGTTACGGCCGCCGTTTACCGGGGCTTAAATTCAAGCCTTCGTGTTGCCACTAAGCCCTCCTCTTAACCTTCCGGCACCGGGCAGGCGTCAGCCCCTATACGTCATCTTTCGATTTAGCAGAGACCTGTGTTTTTGGTAAACAGTTGCTTGGGCCTATTCTCTGCGACCGTCTTGCGACGGCGTCCCTTATTCCGAAGTTACGGGACCAATTTGCCTAGTTCCTTAACAACCCTTCTCCCGTTGGCCTTAGGATTCTCTCCTCATCTACCTGTGTCGGTTTGCGGTACGGGCACCTCGTCAATCCACTTCGCCTTTTCTCGCCACAGAGCATCATCGATCCCCTATATTCGGCGTCCCTTTCGCCCGGCGCGACCAACGGCCGGGTTCGACTATCTCCATGTGTCACGATGCTTTACTAGTGTGGGTGGCTACGGAATTTCAACCGTATGTGCATCGACTACGCCTCGCGGCCTCGCCTTAGCTCCCGACTTACCTTGGGCGGACGAACCTTCCCCAGGAAACCTTAGATTTTCGGCCATTATGATTCTCACATAATTCTCGCTACTCATTCCGGCATTCTCACTCGTATACAGTCCACCGCTGCTTCCGATGCGACTTCGCCCCGTATACGACGCTCCCCCTACCACTGTCTTTCGACATTCCCAAGCTTCGGTTAGATGCTTAGCCCCGTTAAATTTTCCGCGCAAAATCACTCGACCAGTGAGCTATTACGCACTCTTTGAACGAGTGGCTGCCTCTAAGCCAACATCCTGGTTGTTTATGCGATCTCACATCGTTTTCCACTTAGCATGTATTGGGGACCTTAGCTGTGGGTCTGGGCTGTTACCCTTTTGACCACGGATTTTATTACTCGCAGTCTGACTGCTAGGTAAGCATTTATACGGCATTCGCAGTTTGATAAGGTTCAGTAAGCTTATCGCCCCCTAGCTCAGACAGTGCTTTACCTCCGTGAAACTCATTACCTACGCTAGCCCTAAAGCTATTTCGGGGAGAACCAGCTATCTCCAAGTTCGTTTGGAATTTCACCGCTAGCCACACCTCATCCCCGGACATTGCAACGTACGTGGGTTCGGACCTCCATGGAGCTTTACCTCCACTTCATCCTGGACATGGCTAGGTCACCTGGTTTCGGGTCTATGGCAACTGACTTCACGCCCTATTAAGACTCGGTTTCCCTGCGCCTCCGGTACTGAATACCTTAAGCTTGCCAGTTACCATAACTCGCCGGACCGTTCTACAAAAAGTACGCCACCACCCTTTAACGGGCTATGTCTGCTTGTAAGCACAAGGTTTCAGGTACTATTTCACTCCCCTCCCGGGGTTCTTTTCACCTTTCCCTCACGGTACTGCTCCTCTATCGGTCATCAGGTAGTATTTTGGCTTGGAGGGTGGTCCCCCCGGCTTCCCACAGGGATTCCTCGTGCCCCGCGGTACTCTGGATCCAGTCCCAGTTCTTTCATTTTTCGACTACGTGGCTCTCACACTGTGTCGCTGGCCTTCCCATGCCGTTCGTCTAACAAAATCCGACCTTCCCGACTGTCCACAACCCCGGGAATATTGCTACGTCCCGGTTTGGCCTCTTCCGCGTTCGCTCGCCGCTACTATCGGAATCTCGGTTGATTTCTTTTCCTGAAGCTACTTAGATGTTTCAGTTCGGGAGGTTCCCCACGTGGCCCTATTTGATTCACATCACGTTACCTGAGGTTTCGCTCAGGTGGGTTTCCCCATTCGGACATCTCCGGATCAAAGCTTATTTGCCAGCTCCCCACAGCTTTTCGCAGGCTGTCACGTCCTTCATCGGCTCCTGATGCCAAGGCATTCCCCTTGCGCTCTTGTTCGCTTGACCTCGTCGGAATCCGCCTCCCGCCCTTCGGCTTCTGGCGAAAACTTCTCTCCGCTTCGCTGTTCCTCCTCTCAAATTTGAACCCGCTTCGCTGGGCTTCAAATTTGTTCCCAAATCAAAACTCCTTGCTGGTCCATTTGATCGGTCTCTAACTTAGAAAAGTCCAATATTGGTTCTCTAATTCAGAATTATGCAGGCTCATAAAGAAGTTTAAGCTAAAATTTTTTTACCCTAATTTTCCTTACTGTTGCCTTCTCATAATTTGCATCATAAATTCAACAATGTTCAGTTTTCAAGGTGCATCTTCGTCGAAATCGGCATCCGTTCCGCTCCGCTTTTGTCGCCAGCACAAGGCTGTCGTCAAAAGCTACTCTTCACTTCGCCGTTTCTCCTCTCCAATCAAAACCCGCTTACGCTGGGCTTTTGCATTGGTCAGGCTCGACGTTTGAGTCATAAGAGACTCAGTGAAATCTCAAATTCCTTTGGGATTTCAATCAATCTCTCAATCGTCCAATGATTCAATTTGTGAAGTGGTGGGCCAAAATGGACTCGAACCATCGACCTCACGATTATCAGTCGTGTGCTCTAGCCAGCTGAGCTATTGGCCCGTATTTTCTTGGCTCACTTCTTCTTAGGTACTTGGTGGAGATTAGCGGGATCGAACCGCTGACCTCCTGCTTGCAAGGCAGGCGCTCTCCCAGCTGAGCTAAACCCCCCATATCGTCGGAGAAACTGCGCTCACTCCGTTTCCGCCTCCAGCCTTCGGCTTCCGGCGAAAACTTCATGTCGCTTCGTTACTCCTCCTCTCCAAATGAAACCCGCTTCGCTGGGCTTTCATTTGGTCTCCACGATTCACTTTCCTGTACCCTCTAAATTGAATAACGTGTTACCTTCCACACTTGACTGACCTTAGGACCTCCGGCAGACTCTTTCATCTGCCAAAGTCTCCTTAGAAAGGAGGTGATCCAGCCGCACCTTCCGATACGGCTACCTTGTTACGACTTCACCCCAATTATCAGACCCACCTTCGGCCGCGCCCTCCCTTGCGGGTTAGACTACGGACTTCGGGTGTTCCCGACTCTCGTGGTGTGACGGGCGGTGTGTACAAGGCCCGGGAACGTATTCACCGTGGCATGCTGATTCGCGATTACTAGCAATTCCAACTTCATGCAGGCGAGTTTCAGCCTGCAATCCGAACTGAGACGGCTTTTGGGGATTTGCTCCACCTCGCGGCTTCGCTTCCCTTTGTTGAACGCCATTGTATTACGTGTGTAGCCCGGGACATAAGGGGCATGATGATTTGACGTCGTCCCCGCCTTCCTCCGTTTTGTCAACGGCAGTCTCGCTAGAGTGCTCTTGCGTAGCAACTAACAATAGGGGTTGCGCTCGTTGCGGGACTTAACCCAACATCTCACGACACGAGCTGACGACAACCATGCACCACCTGTCTCTACTTTCCCCCGAAGGGCACCTAATGTATCTCTACTTCGTTAGTAGGATGTCAAATCCCGGTAAGGTTCTTCGCGTTGCGTCGAATTAAACCACATAATCCACTGCTTGTGCGGGCCCCCGTCAATTCCTTTGAGTTTCAATCTTGCGATCGTACTCCCCAGGTGGAATACTTATTGTGTTAACTGCGGCACGGAAGGGGTCAGTCCTCCCACACCTAGTATTCATCGTTTACAGCGTGGACTACCAGGGTATCTAATCCTGTTTGCTCCCCACGCTTTCGCGCCTCAGCGTCAGTTGTCGTCCAGCAGGCCGCCTTCGCCACTGGTGTTCCTCCTAATATCTACGCATTTCACCGCTACACTAGGAATTCCGCCTGCCTCTCCGATACTCAAGAAGAACAGTTTCAAAAGCAGTTTCTGGGTTGAGCCCAGAGATTTCACATCTGACTTGCTGCTCCGCCTACACGCCCTTTACACCCAGTAAATCCGGACAACGCTTGCCACCTACGTATTACCGCGGCTGCTGGCACGTAGTTAGCCGTGGCTTTTTCTCCAGGTACCGTCACTTTCTTCGTCCCTGGTAAAAGAAGTTTACAACCCGAAAGCCTTCTTCCTTCACGCGGCGTTGCTGGGTCAGGGTTTCCCCATTGCCCAATATTCCCCACTGCTGCCTCCCGTAGGAGTCTGGGCCGTATCTCAGTCCCAATGTGGCCGTTCAACCTCTCAGTCCGGCTACTGATCGTCGACTTGGTAGGCCGTTACCTCACCAACTATCTAATCAGACGCGAGCCCATCTTTCAGCAATAAATCTTTGACTTATCAGAGATGCCCCTAATAAGTGTTATGCGGTATTGGCAGTCGTTTCCAACTGTTGTCCCCCTCTGAAAGGCAGGTTCCTCACGCGTTACTCACCCGTTCGCCACTAAACTTGTCCCCGAAGGGGCAAGTCCCGTTCGACTTGCATGTGTTAGGCACGCCGCCAGCGTTCGTCCTGAGCCAGGATCAAACTCTCAAATAAATGGTATCTTAACTAGCACCCTCTTCAGGCACTACCTAAAATCTTCTTTACTTGAATCATTTGCTTCTAGCTTCTAACTCAAGAATTTTTCGTTGGCTGTTTCTTCGCTCTTCGCTTTCAAAACATCCTTATCTTTGTCCAAGGTGTTTCTTGGTTCACGTTATTCTTAGCACATCGTCTCGACTTTGTCAAGAACTTTTTTCGAATTTTTTTGATTCTTGAAGAGCACTGACTTTTCGCGACGACTGTTGCATTATATCTCATCCTTCCCTGATTGTCAACCCCCTTTTTTTAGAAAACTTCTGCTGGCGATCAAAAAAGATGCGGTGGCCTGCAGGCCACCGCATCTGGGCATTTGTGTGATCAATCGCCGTCTTCGATCAGGCCGTATCCGCCGTCATTGCGGCGGTATACCACCGCAAATACTCCGTCGTTGTCCTCATCTTTAAAAAGCAAAGAAGCTATGCTCCAGCAGATTCATCTGAAGGATGGCCTCGTCCCGGGTCATGGGCTTGATGGGAAACTGCTTTCTGCGGACAATCTCAAATTCCTCTTCCGGAGCCTCCGGTGCAAAAGACACCTCTTCTGCACTGGGGAGCGGACAAAGGCATCCTGCCGCAGGCGGCGGGCCAATCTCGTCTTATTTTTCCGGATCTGGCCCTCAATGGTAGCCACAGCGGCATCAATCGAGGCAAACATATCCGATGTACTCTCGCTGGCGCGGAACCAGGTATTGGCGGCATGGACTGTCAACTCCACCTGGTTGCGGTTTTTCATCACAGAAAAAGCGACAAGTGCCTCCGCGTCACCGTTAAAGTAGCGATCCAACTTCGTTACTTTCTTCTCTGCATAAGCGTGAACGTTTTCGGGAAGGCGAACCTTTTTCTCACTGAATTGAAATTTCATATCGCGTCGCTCCTTTCGTATCACCGGTCTACCGGTCTGGTATGACTATACCATGATTTTCTTGGAGCGGCAAGGGGGTGGACCGACTATTCCCCAAAATCTGTCTCGTCCAGCAGATCAGCCATGATCAGATTGTAAATCAGCTCTGCATTTTTGCGAAAGGATTTGCTGAGCCGCATGGCCTGAGGCTGATCCGGAGCCATCAGCTCCAGGCGCATCAAGCTTCCCTTCTCATCATCCAGGCCCAGCTTGACCACGAAATCCCCCCTCGCCCTCCCGGCGGACAATTTCCGCCCGATGAAGCCGCCGCGCCGCCGCCCCCGATTAAATTGCTCCACGGCCTTCTGCGCCCGCCGCTTCACCGGAAATGCCAGGGAATCCTCTGTCACAGCGCCGTCTGTGCGTCCCTTCTCCGTCACCGTGTAGCGCTCCCCGGGAAGCTCCTGAAGATGACCGGACCGGACCAACTCCGGCACTGCCGTGCATACGTCAAAATAGCTGAGTCTCTCATCCTGATAGGCCAGTTCGTACAGCTCCTGCACCGTAGCCGCCCCTTGAGCCGGGCTGCCACAAAGAGGAGCAAAGACTTTTACGTCCATCATATCCTGAATAAATCCCAGGCGTTCCACGAAGCATCTCCGTCCTTTCGGGTCTTTTGGGGGCATCATCCATTTGTAGCTATTATACCGCATTTCCTCCTAAAAACAACTACCATGCACAGCTTCCCGCTCCAGGGCATAGTCTGGCGGGAGGAGGAATGCCCCATGAACCTACAAAATACGTATTTTTTCATTTCTGGGTGGGGATGCCAGGACTCCCTGGGCCCGCGCATACCTGGAAGAGGCAGGGTGCCCCGTGGTGGAGCTTTCTCACCCCAAGCTCACCCACATTGTGTTACCTCTCCCCGCCCTGACTGCCAGCGGTTCCATCCCTGGCGGCTGCTCCCTCACAGAATTGGAAACCACACTGCGCCCCGGCATCACCCTTTTGGGTGGAAAGCTGGAAGCCTGGCGAGACCGGCTGGAGCATACCGGCGCAACCATTTTGGACTACTTCGAAGATGAGCTTCTCACCGCCGCCAACGCCTCTGTCACAGCTGAGGGCGCGCTCCTTTTGGCCATGGAGCAGCTGCCCGTGACATTGGCCGGGACCCGGTGCTGGTCACCGGCTGGGGCCGCATTGGGCAGCCGCCCAGTCGCAAGCTTCAGGCGTTGGGCGCTCAGGTCACCGTATCCGCCCGCCGGTGCCGGGATCTGGGCATGATTCAGGCTACAGGCATGAACGCCATGGTGACCGGCCAGTGGGGGGATCTGTCTCCATACCGGGTGATTTTCAATACGATTCCCGCGCCGATTCTTTCTCAGAAAGATCTGGAACAGACCCGGCCAGACTGCCTGCTCCTGGAGTTGGCCTCCGCGCCCGGCGGAATGGAGGCCGGGGGAGTCGCAGTTTCATCCAGGCCTCCGGCCTGCCGGGAAAACGGCGCCGGAAACCGCCGGCCGCCTGATCGGAGAAACCATTTTGCGCTTGGCCCAAGGCCAGGAAAGGAGTTCTCATGTCGGATAACACCATAGGATTTGCCCTTTGCGGCTCCTTTTGTACCTACACCAAGGCCATGGCTGCCTTAGAACAGCTGGTGAATGCCTACACCAAGGTCATCCCCATCTTCTCCCAGGCGAGCTGGGAAACCGACTCCCGCTTTGGGACCGCTGCCAGCCACATCCGCCAGGCAGAGGAGCTCTGCGGCGCCCCGCCGCTGCATACCATCGCCCAAGTGGAACCCATTGGTCCCAAAAAGCTCCTGGACGCTCTGGTGGTAGCGCCCTGCACCGGAAACACCCTGGCCAAGCTGGCCCATGGCATTGCAGACGGTCCTGTAACCATGGCGGTGAAAAAGTCACCTGCGCAATGGCCGTCCCGTTCTGCTGGCCGTATCCACCAATGACGGTCTGGCGGCAGCGGCAGAGAACATCGGCCGCCTCCTGGCGCGAAAACACATCTATTTTGTTCCTTTTGGTCAGGACGATCCGGACAAGAAGCCCGCCAGTCTGGTTGCAGACTTCGGCCGGCTCCCCGACGCTCTGGCGCCGCTCTGGAAGGCAAACAGCTCCAGCCGATCCTGATTGGGTGATCACGAAACATCGGGCTTGCTGTACTGCGGTACAGCAAGCCCGAATATTCTGTATATTTATCGATAGATGACCTCGGTCCGGCCGGGACCGTTGGAAACCATGGTGATGGGGACGCCGATTTCCTTCTCAATGAACTCCACATAAGACCGGCAGTTGGCAGGCAGGTCTTCATACCGGGTGATGCCCCGGATGTCACAATTCCAGCCTGGCAGAACCTCCAACACCGGCTTGCACCGCTCCAGGGTGGGCGTCGTGGGGAAGTCCCGCAGGATCTTGCCGTCCACTTCATAGCCCACGCAGACGGGAATTTCCTTCAAATACCCCAATGCATCCACCACTGTCAGCGCCACCTGGGTGGCGCCCTGTACCTGGACCCCGTAGCGGGTCGCCACGGTGTCGAACCAGCCCATCCGGCGGGGCCGGCCTGTGGTTGCGCCAAACTCGCCTTTATCACCGCCCCGAACCCGGAGCTCCTGGGCCTCATCGCCGAAAATCTCACTGACAAAGGCCCCTGCGCCCACCGCACTGGAATAGGCCTTTACCACACAGACCACATCCGTAATGGCATAGGGCGGCAGACCCGCGCCGATGGCGCCGTAGCCGGCCAGGGTGGAAGAGGAAGTCACCATGGGATAAATTCCGAAATCCGGATCCTTCATCGCGCCCAGCTGCCCTTCCAGCAGGATGCGCTTCCCCTCCGCCTGAGCCTGACGGAGGAACTGGAAGGTGTCCGCCACATAGGGGGCGATGGCGTCCCGCTGCTTCCGGAGGCCGTCAAACACCTCTTGCGCAGACAGCCTGGGCTGATGGTACAGGTGCTCCAGGGTGACATTCTTCACTTCCAAGACGCGCTCCAGCTTATCCAGCGCATAGGCGTCGTCAAAAAGCTCCGCCAGCTGGAAGCCGATTTTTGCATATTTATCCGAATAGAAGGGGGCAATGCCCGACTTGGTAGAGCCAAAGGACCGCCCGCCCAAGCGCGCCTCCTCGTACTGATCAAAGAGCACATGATAGGGCATCACCACCTGAACCCGGTCCGAGACCAACAGTTTCGGCCGTACGCCAGCCGCTTCCAGGGAGGCAACCTCCTGAAGGAACTTACCCAGGTCCAGCGCGACACCGTTGCCGATGACGTTGGTCACATGGGGATAAAACACACCGGAGGGCAGCTGGTGCAGAGCAAAGCGGCCATGCTCATTGACAATGGTATGCCCGGCATTGCTTGCCACCCTGGAACCGGATGACCACATCGGAATCCCCGGCCAGAACATCTGTAATCTTGCCTTTTTCCCTCGTCGCCCCAATTGGCGCCTACAATCGCTTTTACCATACGTCATCCTCCAAGCTTGATCATATCGCGTCCGCTGATTCAGCGGCCCTTCCCAATCTGGCAGCGTCGCACACCCGACACATACCCGACATAGTATAACAGACACCAGTCACAAATGCAATTCCATCTGCAATTCTCTTTTTATTTTTTCAGCGCGCCTCCCCCATCAGTTCCAGCAACCGCCCCAAAAGATGGGAAGTCACATAGAAGGTCGTCTCAAAATGGATAAAATCCGTGGTATTCCGGTCCCACTGAAACTGCAGCGAGGGTGGGAAATCCTCGTCAGCCTCCCAGAAGGCCAGCCGGACCGGCAAACAGTCGAACACAGGCAGGCAATATGCCACATCTCCCTTTCCCGCCTCCACACCGCCCAAAGCCTGACATGCCTGGCGCAGCGCCTGGCTCTTCCCCTGAATTTTTCCGCATGGGGCGTGAAAAGCTCCCCGCCAGGGCCCCGGCAATGGAACCCCGCAAGGTCCCAAACTCGCCGGACAGGCAAAGCAGCCCTCTTTGGAGCAGCACAGAAGGTCATAAATCGACATCGCCTCGTCGAAGGTCCCGTCGGTGCTATGGCAAAAGCCATCCTCGGACCCCTGCACCCGGCCGGTCTGCCGGTGAATGCGGTAGAGGCGTCCCACAAAAACGGATGTACAAATATTCTGGGTCATGCTGGAGGTCAAACCGCCGGATCATGGTATTCTGGTCAAAGTCCAGAAAATGCCGTTCCATCCGCTTTTTCATCAATTCGTAATTGGATTGTTTCATATGTACACACCCACAAAAGGGGCGGGACCACTTGCCGCAGTCCCGCCGTGTTTCTTATAGCTTCTCCACAGCCTCCACTGCGCCGGTCAGAGCATCCGTGGCAAGGCGCCCATCTCCCCGGTCAAAGGCCTGGGCCACAGCAGGATCAATGGGCGCCGGGCCAGCACCGGCAGGTCAAAGCCCGCCGCTACCCCGTCCAGACCGCTCTCCCCAAAGACCGCCAGCCGCTTGCCACAGTCGGGGCAGGTGAAGTAGCTGTAATTCTCCACAAACCCCAGCACCGGCACATGCATCATATTGGCCATCTTCACCGCCTTGGTGACGGTCATGGAAACCAGAGGCTGGGGGCTGGTCACCACCCCCGCACCGTCTACCGGAATGGACTGGAACACCGTCAGGGGCACGTCGCCGGTTCCCGGGGGCATATCCACAAACAGGTAGTCCACGTCGCCCCAGATGACGTCGGTCCAGAACTGCTTCACCGCCCCGGCAATGACAGGACCCCGCCACAGCACTGGATCTGTATCGTTGTCCAGAAGGAGGTTGATGGACATCACCTGGATGCCGGACTGGGTCAGCGCAGGGTACAGGCCGGACTGGTCTGCCCCCTGGCACTCGGACACGCCAAAGGCCTTGGGGATGGAGGGGCCGGTTACGTCTGCATCCAGAATGCCCACCCGATGGCCCTTCCGGGCCATGGCCACAGCCAGCTGCGCGGTGACGGTACTTTTCCCACGCCGCCTTTCCCGGAGACCACTGCAATCACCTTTTCACCTGGGACTTGGGATTCAGTTGCGCCAAGAGGCTCTCAGCCTTGCGTTCGCCGCAATCGGAGCCGCAGGAAGCGCAGTTACCGCTGCAGGATTCACTCATAAACTTCTCTCCTTACGCCGGAAAACCGGCTCTTTTCTGTGCCTTATTATATTCTCCAAAACTTTCTCTGTCAACCGGTTAAAAGTCCTCGTCTTCCTCTATCATCTCCATCAAAAGCTGATCGTCAAAAATGGGCAACCCGGTGAGCCGGCTCAATGTAAAATTTTGCCGTTCCTATCCGGCACTTGCGCATTGTGTCGGATAGGTCGGGCGGTTATTCGGGCAAGTCCACCTTGCCAACAAAAGAATAATAAATCTCAATGTCCTGCCTGCGGGTCTTGTTCTCGTCATAGCTGCACTCATGCACAACGATTTTCTCTACAAACTCCCGCAGCAGAGTAGGGGTAAGTTCTTCAAAGCTGGTATGCCGCCGGACAACATTCATAAACTTTTCT